>AUXO016634604.1_pt1 | contig 45904 bp, 84 predicted proteins | sample 768731 | NCBI WGS metagenome assembly AUXO01 (sample SAMN02715735, study PRJNA202380) | gut metagenome | biome: sheep rumen | host: Ovis aries | place: New Zealand: Palmerston North | reverse complement strand
TAAGAATGAACGAGCGTACGTTCATGAGTACTTGGGTCAGGCTATCGGTACAGGCGGTGACGTATTCCCTAACGCAGAAGACATGGATATGTCCGTACTTGTGGACACACCCGACGGTAAGAAGCCGATGTGGCAGACGTTCGACCATATCTACAATGGAATTGACTGGGGATTTGCAAGAGACCCGTTCCGTTTCGTACGGTTGCACTTTGACGCGAAGCACCTAGATTTGTATATCTTCAAGGAGTACAATACACTTAAGACACGTAATGAGGTAGTGTTCAGGGAACTGTACGACGAGTTGAAGTTGGTCAGCAGGGAAGAGCCAGTCATTGCGGATAGTGCAGAGCAGAAATCCATCGCGGACTTCAAGGCATACGGAGCATTTATACGACCAACAGAGAAGGGAGCCGAGAGTGTACGTTATGGTATCAAGTGGTTACAGGGACTTAATCATATTTACATCGACAAACGTACCTGTCCGCTGACTTACTGGGAGTTCGTTAACTATGAGTACGAGCAGGACAGACAGGGTAACTTTATCAGTGCGTACCCTGACGCCAACAACCATTCTATCGATGCAGTGCGTTATAGTTTGTATAAATACTGGAACAGAAAGGGTAATTGACACATGGTGGGCACAAGTACTACAGCAATAGAAGATTACTCTGGTCGTGGATTTGTTGATGTATTAGATTATAATACATTCGTTAAGACTAATCTTGACGCATTACGTCCCGTGTTAAAAGCGGGCGGTATGGATAGTGTTAAGCAGGCTTGGATAGATACTCGTGTTCGAGAGGAACTAAAAAACTTGCATGAAATGAGCGAGCAGGAAACCGTTGACGGCATAAATAATCTAATGCCCAAGTCACTGTGGCAGGGATGGGTTCGCGCCGCTGACAGTGAGTATAAACCTGCTATTTTGGAACACATTATCACACAACGTGGCGGTCTCAATATTATGTTAAATGACGCGTACCACATATATCAGTCAAACGGTGGAAAACTGCCCTTTAAGCGTTGGTTATATACTCCCATGATACTGTATAGGGGTGTGAGCACAAGTAACAAGGGGTTGGTTAAAGATGACGTGTTTGTATCTTATACACCCAATATATCCGTTGCGAAAGGGTTCATTAAGAACGGTGGCACCATTCAGTCAGTGCGTCTAAAACCAGTTAACACTTATGGTGGTACGGGGTATGAGGGCGAGCAGGAAATATTTGTTCCTAGAAAGTATATAAAGTAAGCGAGGTAATTGACTATGGCTGTCAAGCACGGAATGTACGGTACAAAATTATATTGGGTTTGGGACAGTATGATAAACCGAACAACAAACTCTAAGCATAGATACTATAAAGATTACGGGGGAAGAGGTATCTCTGTTTGTGATGAGTGGCTACATGACTTTAACGCTTTTTATCAGTGGGCAATTACTAATGGATACCAAGAGGGACTCACTTTAGATAGACACGACAATAATAAGGGATACTGCCCATCTAATTGTAGATGGATAACTCATTTTGAACAACAAAGTAATAAACGTAATAACCACATTTTAACGTACAAGAATGAAAGTCACACAGTGTCAGAGTGGAGCAGACTTTTAGGAATACCCAACAATGTGCTGTTTGCTCGGATAAGGCGTGGGTGGAGTGATGAGCGTGTATTATCGACACCGACACGCATTTATGGAGGATAAAATATGGGTTTTGAATGTTTTCACTGCGGAGAGCAGTCAGTAATTTGGGACAATGACTTTGACTTCGAAGACTTTGACTATGAGGGTGAGGGCATCGTTCATATTTGCCACTGTACAAACTGTGGGGCACATATTGAATATCGAGTTCCAATAACGCCACAGAGGGAGGCGTAATATGCCAGTACACAAGACTAAAGACGGCGGATATCAGTGGGGTACTACTGGTAAGGTATATCATGGTAAGGGTGCAAAAGAGAAAGCAGAGAAACAAGGTCAGGCTATCCGTGCCCGTGGATATAAGGAGAAGAAGCCGTGAAGTACATTATCATGTGCGGTGGTAAGTACCCTAAGTGGGAGACCCCAAGACAGTTATTGAAGTTACAGAGCGGTGAAACCGTCGTAGGGCGCACTATACGTCTCTTGAGAGAGAACGGTGTGGCAGATATAAGCATAAGTACTGACAACAAGGCGTTTGAAGTCTGTGGTGTGTCGTTACTGAAACATGATAATAATTACGTTTCTAGAGAACAGGGTCTTTGGTTGGAAGCCTTCTACCCAACTGACGAGCCTGTTTGTTATATATTCGGTGACGTTGTGTTCAGTGAGAACGCTATTCAAACTATTGTGACTACACAAACGGACGATATCGAGTTCTTTGCTTCAGCGGCACCGTTTGACCCACAGTATATCAAAGACTATTGTGAGCCGTTCTGTTTCAAGGTTGGTAATCAGAAGAAATTCAGAGCGTGCCTTGACATCTGCAAAACCTACTATGAGTTGGGCATGTTTGAGCGTGCGCCTATCGCATGGGAATTGTGGCAGGTATGCAACGGCGGTAAACTGAATGTTATCGCACGGGACTTTAACGTAATCAGCGACTGGACTTGTGATATTGACAGCATGGCGGACTTAAATAAGTTATTTATGAGGGTGCGTGTATGAGATATGTAGTTAGAGCCTATCCAAAAAGAATGTGGTTTGTTGAACAGTATATCGTTCCATCTATGCTTGCCCAAGGTATAGATAAGAACGATATTTCTGTTTATAATGACGTCAAGGGAGAGGGTAACTTGCGAGCATGTCTGAACGTATTTGCTCAAGCCCCCAATGACGACGGGGGCACTTGGTATCTTCAAGATGATGTATGTATTTGCAGAGATTTTCGAAAACTTACCGAATTATACGACGACGGTTTTGTCTGTGGTTTCAGCAGTGAGCGGTATGACGGCAAGGGTCGTATAGGCGCGGTGCATGTTCAAGATATGTGGTTCTCTTTTCCATGTATCCGAATACCTAATAAAGTAGCACGTGAGTGTGCCGTATGGGTGGATAAGTATATTATAGGTAACCCTGCGTATAGACAGTTTTGGGAGAGTGGTAGAAATGATGACTGGGCATTCCGTACTTTTGTGTTTCAGAGATATGACAAGTGTCTCGCTACCAACCTTGCTCCAAACTTGGTTGACCATGTTGATTATCTTCTTGGTGGGGGTAGTGGTGGTAAGCGACCTGTGGAAGTAAGAGCACAGTATTTCTATGACCATGACCTTGTGAAAGACCTCGAAGAAAAAATTTTGAAAAATTCAAAAAAATTTACTTGACAAAACATTATGCACCATGTTATTATGGTGATGCTGAAAGGCAAGAAATACTAATAAAACTAGGAGAAAAATATTATGACTGACAAAAAATTCGCAAAGAAACTGGAAGAGGCAATAAATGGGGTCATGGATGTACTATACAAGTACAACCCTGATAATGAGTCCTTTGTATTGCACATTGATAAATTCTCTGACGGTAAAATCCATGTGTCTACGAATAACGCCTACTGGGGCGCAGACGCCAAAAAACGTTTTTACTTTGACTGGGTAGACGGCAAACTTATAAGAAACGCATTCAAAAAGGACAAAGACTAATAAAACTAGGAGAAAACATTATATGGCAACCAAGAAAACAAAAGATACAGTAGACCATATTGCTAAGTACACTACCACGTTTGAAAGAAAGACGGTTGATACACCCCTTTATGCTGGTGTGGTTTTTATAACCAACGATATTCCGTACATGGTAGTCAAGGACACGAATATTTTTGGTGAAGCGTATGCAGTGAATTTACTCACTGGTATCATGGAACCTCTTTCTGGGCTTGATGACAAGTTCAAAGAGATTATTCATGTTAAGATTGTTCAAGTCTAATAAGAGAAAAGAGAGGGAAGCAGAGTGAGACCTTATTCATGGTGGTTAAGTCAAAAGCCGCGGGTGAGAAATAAATATACACTTCTTTGCGGTATGTATCTTTCACCAAAAGAATTGGACGAATGGTACAAGAACTTTCAAAAACATAGGTCAAAAAAGCATTTGGGGAAGTAGGTGTATGGTATGGCTAAACAGACTAAATGGTGGTATGTTATTGTCTGTACAGGCGAGGGTGTGAAGTTCGTTACCGACGTGCATAACTCCAAACGCACAGCCGTGTGGGACGGAACAAAACCACCCTGTGAAATGAGTGAGTCAATGGCGCATAACTTAGCCCTCGGACTTACATGGAACGGCTACAATGCTTATCCAGTGTGTATGAAGTACACGCTCGGCACTCAACCCTATGATTATCGAGAGGGGCATTTCGAGTGGGTGTGGAAAAGAGAGAATAAGTAATCTATGGTGACGGACAAGGCTATGGCGCATGAGGTTTCAATAAACCAACAGGGCGGTGGGACGCGAGTGGTCACCAAAACTCTAGGTGGCGGAATAGGTAGACGCTAATAGATAGACCTTCAACTGTCAATCAGAATAGGTCATGTGAGGTGACAAATCCTCACCCTAGAATTTATACGTTCATATAACCCTAATTGGTAAGGGGGCTGACTACTAATCAGCGAGTAGCCGTGTAAGCGGTGTCGGGGTTCGAGTCCTCGTATGAACGCCAACGAAGAAGCAACGCACGACAGATGTCTTCGGACGGCGTGCAAGGGTGACTGTGAATGTTTCTTCTAGCCTAGGTAATTTCTTCTTGGGTCACTCTATCAGTAACAGGGGTCGTGCCACAGAGGCGTTTGTACCCAACCCATGCGCCTCTGACCCTTGTTATTGTTTATTAAATCGTTGTATAATTAGTTTACCGACAAAGGAGACTAACTTATGGCAAGTGAGATTATAGACTGGTTTACGGCTAACGGACAACACATACCTATTCATAGTGGAGAGAGTAAGGAAGATGCCTACAAGAAATGGGCGTCAACCGACCGAGAGCGGTCTAAACAGTCCGATATTGAGCGCCGTAAAGCAGAAGCAGATGTACTTAATGAGATAGAGTACCGTAAACTGCACCGAGACGACAATATCGACAAATCGTTTGAAGCCATTAAGGACAGCAAGTCATTTAAGGACGCACTGGACAAAGCCAAGGACTCTCGTGATGTGTGGGATAAGTGGCGTGTGGATAATGAGCATGACGCTAAGTGGTATGAAGAGCACGGAGCAAAGTTGCTCGTTTCTAAAGGCGGTTCTACGGTAGCAGTAACTAAAGACGGTGATATCGTATCCGTATGCAAAATGCGAGGAGATAAAACGACTACTGGCGCGCAGATGATGGCACTGGCAGTTAAGAACGGTGGCGTCAAGTTAGACAGTTTTAGCGGCAATCATGCATTCTATGCAGATAACGGATTTACACCAGTCAGTTGGACGAATTTCAGTGAGAAGTACGCTCCTGCTGGTTGGAAAGAAAGCGGTATGGGTCACGAGCCTGTCGTATTCTACTCATACGTTGGTGTAGGAAAGGTGCCAAACGAGTACAAGGGCGACGAGGGTTTAATGAACTTCTTAGGGAAGACCAAGGAGAGTGCAGACTACGATACTGCAATGAGAGCGCGTGATAAGACGCTTAGTAAAAAGTGAGGTGTTATAAATAATGGCGAATAAGAATATTTCCTTTGATGAGTACAAGGCACAGGTAATCAGAGCCTTTTATAAGGTATCAGGCTATTCGGAAAAAGACGCTACGCCGTTTCTGAACAGTCAGAAAGCAGAAAGTAAGATTAAGTCCAGTTATAAGTACTATACTTCTTCTGATATCGGTGGTTTTGAACCGCAAGCCGTGGCTAGTTGCCTTGATATGATGTACGAATAAGCCCTATTTTAGGGCTTTTTCATATTTTTTGAAAAATTTTGAAAAAACCTATTGACAACTAACTAAATCTAGTTTATCATGTATTCGTAAACCAAACAAAAACAAATTTTAGAACCCCAAGGAGGTCATGAACAATGGTTAACAACGAAAACACTGTAAAATCCCTTATTTCTTTTTACAATTCACAGGCGAATGTATCACTTCGTTCCAACGTAGACGCTAACTTGCAAGCCGTAGACGAGGCATTGTCTCGTGCTGGCGGTGACGTGGTTGTCGTACGCAGACATATCCGTAAGTGGGTATGTGAGCACCGTGACGAGGGGAACTTCGTAACACGCCTTGAGGAGTGCCTTGACGACATGGAGACACCTGACAATGTGGTTGTTGCTCCAAGTGAGTCCAACATGAGCGCTTCGCTTAAGGTTATTGAGAATGCCGTAGCCACCGTGGTTGCGCAGAACCAGTCCGAGAAAATTTGGAGTGAAATTTCCAACAAACTTGACCAGCAGGTCAGAAACTTCATCAAGGATGAATACGGCACTATCGAGCGCAAGGTCATCACCTATGTGGATGACAAGAAAGTCGAACTCGACGGCGTACAGCACGAGAAGTTCGATACCGTACTTAAGTTTGTCGCTAATAACGAGCCTGTAATGCTTGTTGGCGCCGCTGGTTCGGGCAAGAACGAACTCTGCAAGCAGGTAGCCAAGGCACTTGGTCTTGACTTCTACTTCACGAATGCCGTAACACAGGAATACAAAATCACTGGTTTTACGGACGCTAACGGTCGTTATCAGGAGACCCAGTTCTATAAAGCCTTTAAGAACGGCGGTCTGTTTATGCTTGACGAAATGGACGCGTCTATTCCTGAAGTTCTTGTAATCCTTAACGCGGCTATTGCGAACGGTTACTTCGACTTCCCAGCACCTATCGGTTTCGTAGAAGCCCATCCGAATTTTAGAGTTATTGCGGCGGGTAATACCCTTGGTCATGGTGCTGACTATGAGTATGTCGGTCGTAATCAGTTGGACGGTGCTTCCCTTGACCGTTTTGCTATCGTAGAAATCGGTTATTCCAAGACTATCGAGGACTACTGCGCTAACGGCGACATCGAACTTGCAGACTTCTGCCGTGACTTCCGTGAGAGCGCACGCAAATCGGGACTGAAAATTATCGTCTCTTACCGTGCTATTAAGAGACTTGCTAAAATGGTAAATCTTCTTTCCATCGAAGAGGCGCTGACGACAGGTCTTATCAAAGGACTTGAGAAAGACGACATCCGTATCGTCTCTGACGGTCTTAAGACTCACTCCAAGTACACTGACGCGGTGTACAAACTGTCTCACTAAGGGGGTGTAATCCATGGGCAAACTCTATACTAGACAGGCAAAAAAGGATGACCATAAGTACGAAGTGCGCGTGGAATATTATCACTCCGCAAATGACGTAGCAGACGATGCCAAGTACCGTAAAATCACAGACAATGAATTTAAGGACTATTCCAAGAAAGGCAACATCGACTCGCACTGGACAGGCTGTGATAGTTATGAACAGGCTCTTGAATATCTCCGTACTGGGTATGAACCTATCGTAAAAGACCTTGAGCGCGAGTACAAGTTAAATGCCAAGGGCGGCGAGTCGAAGCGCATTACCTTTAAGAACGACATCATGGGCTACAACCCAATTGTACCGCTTGCTATGCAGGGCGTGCCGAACTCTATGGTAAACATGACCATGAAGCCAATTAAGACGAAAGTAGTGGACATCTACTACGACATGTCTGTGAATGCGAACGTGTCCAACAGCGAGATACTTCAGTGCGGTACGGACATCTTAAGCGTTATTCTCGACCTTGAGAAACAGGGTTACCGCTTTAATCTGTACGCTTTTCAGACGTATAACGACACGACCGACTGTGACTGCCTCATCGTCAAAATCAAAGACGCTAGACAGCCGTTAGACCTGCGTAGAATGTCTTTTCCACTGTGTCATACTGGTTTCTTCCGAATTATCGGTTTTGACTGGTATTCTAGGACGCCTAACGCTAAATATAGATGGGGTTATGGGACGGAACTGACGAGAATACTTAACGACGAGGAAATCGACTACTTCAACAAGGTTGTACTTGGCGATAATGCAGTAGCACTCCGCGCAGACAAGTTGGTGCATAACGACGACAGCGAAGAGCGCAAGAAATACATTAAGGGGGTACTGACAAATGTACGTAAGACCTCAGCCAAGTAAAGATGAGTGGGTACGTTGCGGTAATTGCGGTCATAAGTTATTCAAACTTACTGACCGTAAGTACCAGCATAAATCCACGGAAACAATAGAAATCAAGTGTCATTCATGTAAGGTGTTGAATAGGTGGTGAGACCATGTTACGTATTCATGTTACAAGCGATAATCTCTCAACTGACAAACTCAAAGCGTGGGTGGAAAACAATCTTAGATGTTCCCGTATGAATTGTCCGTATGGTACATCGTGTGCTGAGTGCGCATTTCAGACTGGCAGTGGCTACATGGTCATAAGTGGGAGTGGCACAAGTAGTACAAGCAGTCTGACAAAAGAGAGTTTGGCGAAGTACTGTTCATTAAGTAAGTGCAACAACAAGAATAGTAAGTATGACTGTATGTTCATGGTAAACGGTACTTGTCAGTTTGACTACCATTGCCCAGCAGACTTAATATGAGAGGAGGAAAATAACTATGGATTTATACGCTTACGCACAGATTGATGAACTGGATGAACTCGCAAAGAAGAACGGCATTTCAGTGCCCCGTCTTCGTGGGTATCGTTTAATGAAAGACGAGAAACCGATTACTGCTGAGGACTGGAAAGAGATACGTCAGGATACAGAAATTGACGTAATGACACACCTTTGTCAATCTAATTGGGGTCGTGATAAGTATGGTTACTGGCTAACTGACTATACACGGGCGAAATGTGCCTATCATATCAAGAACTATGAATGCAAGTATATGACTAAAGATGAAGAGGGCTACAAAGAACCCGAAATTCGTTGGGATAGACTTAAGGGTAAGAAGAAACGTATCTTTATTACCCATGTAAAGAACGCACTGAGGAATTATAAGAAACAGTACGAGGTGTGGAATAAATACTGTGGTCGTGATGATATTCTGTATATTCACGCTCGTATTGGTGGTGGTAACTGGTCGTACTATCATGACCAAGTAGTAGACCAACCGTGGTTTCTTGAAAAAGTGGACGACGCGTGGGACGGCACTTACTGCGATATTTACGCCAAGATAAAAACGGGTGATGACTTATGAAACTGATATTCTATGGGGATGAGAAAGAGACCAAGTGGTTTAAGTCACGTCTTTCCTGCCCATCATGTGGTGTACCGTGTCCACGTCATCAGTCTCCAATTGACCCCCACTACCCATGTAACGAGTGCGCATTCAACACAGAGTTCGGCAAGCACACTAATGTGACTTATAATCCGCCGCAGAGTGATACATCAGACGGGGCGGACATCGTAGCACAACTGAAGAAGCATGTTGAGCGGTTTAAGAACTGTGGCGAATGCACATTCAGCATGGACGGCAAGTGCTTTTTCGACTACAACTGCCCAGCAGACTTTGACAGTGAAAGGGGGAAGCATTTGCGATGATATGCCCATATCTGAAAGTAACTAAGACTTATCAGACTCCCCGTGGAATTAAGAAAGAAGAGCAGTATAATGAGTGCTATAAGCAGAAATGTCCGTTCTATATGCATGGCATAGATGGTGTATCTCATGAACCTTACGAGGAGTGCGACCGTGCTAGCCGCGGTCTGCCATAAGCCGTCCTTGCAACCCAATTAAATGTGGATTATACTGTACTTGAGTTATGCGTACAGGAGTAGTCTATGCAACTTTGGGCTGGAATAAGGGAGATAATCTCAAATATGCTTGGTATCAATTCATTAAGTACAGTACTTGGCACTATGTATGACATTGCGCCACTTGAGAGTAATGCGATGTTACAGGCAATAGAAGAGTGGGGCTTGATGTACCAAGACAAGGCAGAGTGGTTACACGAACCCGACGCTGGAAACCCGACGTATGTTGCGTCGCTTGGTCTTCCTGCTTTTATTTCCAGCGAAAAAACCCGCATGGCGCTCCTTGAGTTTGAGAGTGAGATTACTGCACCCAAGGTGGTCAAGGAGGAGAAAAACCCAAATTACTTCCCACCTACAACTGACCAGTTTGGTAATGTCCAAGTGAGCGGGCAGTCACAGACCATTTATACGGAAGAGACCATTGGCGAGACGGCACGTGCAGAGTACATGAATGAAGAGTATCAGCGCAAGGTAGTTGCTCGTCTCCGTAATCAAATCGAATATGGCGTAGCCAAGGGCAGTATGATTATTAAGCCGTACGTACGCCGTGTTAAAGAACAGTTAGTCGCAGGGGTGGAAGACCCCGACGCTCCTGATAAGTACATCATGGAGTTTGACTTTATCCAAGCCGACTGTTTCTATCCGTTGGCGTTTTCCGAAGATATGCTGACAGAGGTAGCCTTTATCCAAACGAAAGAGGATAAAGGCGTTACCTATACACGTCTTGAGCACCATAAACTTGTGGGCAACCGAGTAGAAATCTCAAATAAAGCCTTTGCGTCGAATACTAACACTCTCGCATCTAACATTACTGGCGCTAACTTCGGTAAGGAAGTTCCGTTATCCAGTGTGTATGAGTGGAAAGACATCCCTGAAAAAGCCATGGTGTGCAATGTAGATAGGATGCTGTTTGGTTATTTCAAGATGCCGATGGCAAATACGATTGACACCAAGTCGCCTATGGGAATGAGTGTGTTTGGCAGAGCCAAGAACCTGATTAAAGACGCAGATAAGCAGTACTCAAGACTTCTCTGGGAGTTCGAGGGCGGACAACTTGCTATTGATATTGACCGTGACGCTATGGGCTTCATGAAAGATGGCAAGGGAAATGACCACCGTGTTATGTCACAGTTACAGGAAAGACTTTATCGTCAAATCGACCTTGGTGAGTCTGACACATATAAGCCGTTCTCTCCACAACTTCGTGACGCGTCACTGATTAACGGATTAAATACTATTCTCATGAAGATAGAGGACGTGTGTGAACTGTCTCACGGTACCCTTTCCGACGTAGCGGCAGAAGCAAGGACGGCAACCGAGATTAAGATACTCCGACAGCGTTCCTACTCGTCCGTACAGGAAATCCAAAAGGCACTTCAGCGTACGTTAGACGACGTTATTTATGCTATGGACGTGTACTGCACTCTCTACAACATCGTTGGTGATGTGGTCAAGGACGGAGACGGAAAAGTGGACATGCAGAAACTTGGTCGATATGAAGTCTCGTATGACTGGGATGACAGTATTATTGTTGATAAAGACACGGAACTTCAGAAGAACATGCAACTTCTCAGCGCTGGTCTTATGTCCAAGGTAGAAGTCCGTTCTTGGGCAGAGGGCGAGACGAAATTACAAGCCGCAGAAGCCCTTGAGAGAATTGCCAAGGAAAACCAAGAGGCTATTGAGCGTAACATGCTCGTATCTTCCCAAATGGGACAGCAGGTACGTAGTGGTAATAAGACTAACGGAAATGGTAACGGCAATGAAGAGGAAACGCGAGTTGTCGGACAGAAGCCGTCACAGCAGGAACAGATGCAGAACTTGTCACAAAACGGCACAGTATGATATAGTTATAGTGTTATATGGGTAAACGACTTAATGATTTACCACCCCCTATAAGAAAAGCCCACTAGTACGTCTACTAGAGGGCTTATTCTTTCTAAAACCTTTACAGGAGAAGGTGTCAGCCTTAACCGCTTTACTGACTCGATACCGCCACTCTGTTGTACTCATGGTATCGTTCCACCGCATTCGTTCTTATTCACCCAAAAGAACACTTGCACTCATGAACGGGGGCAGAGTTCGACTTCGGTTTTATCGCGCGTACTTCTTCAGTTCAACTCTGCTAATGTTTTCAGAAGGTTTACTAAGTTCTTTCGTTCTTAGTGACTTTAGTATATCACGTAGATACTTCCGTGTCAATACCTTTTTTGAAAAATACGAAAAAATTTTTCACCCACAACATATAGTAAAAGTTTCGAACTACCCCACAACATATAGTAAAAGAATTAAGATTATGATATATGTTTATCCCTATATATAAACTATAATGAAATCGTGGTGATAGTGTTGTTCAATGCTATGCCTCCTAATATCGCTTGTGGGTTCGGATTAGCCCCCTTGCCCACAAGTCCCTTTAGGGGACTGTACTTGACCACTAGCACGCCGTTAAGCCTTACAACGTTAAATAAGGCGCATACGACGCAGAACAGTGCCTGCGGTCTTACAAATTAAACTGGCTTAAAAGTATGGAGGAAAGCACAATATGAGCACATTGAAAGAATTTTTCGATAATGGTGAGGATGGAAAACTCACCTATGAAGAGTTCGAAGCGCTGACAAAAGAGGCTGGCGCCAAATTTAAGGATTTGAGCACAGGTCAGTATGTCAGCATTGGAAAGTACGAGTCAGATTTGAAGTCTGCACAGGACAATGCTACGGCACTTCAGGAGCAAATTGATAATCTGAACAGTACAATTACTACAAGAGATGCAGACCTTGACGCACTTCAGAAACAAGTTGAAGCGGCTAAGGGCGACGCAGAAAAACTGGCAGAACTGGGGCAGAGTCTCACCGACTTGCAGACCAAGTATGAGACCGACGTGAAGAATTATCAGTCACAGATGGCACAGCAAGCATACGAGTTTGCAGTTAAGGATTTCGCCAATACCAAGAAGTTTTCTTCTAAGGCGGCGAAAAGGGACTTTACACAAGCGATGATTAACAGGGGTCTTCAGATGGAAGACGGTAAACTTATCGGAGCAGAGGACTTTGTTGATATCTACTCTAAGGAAAATGACGACGCGTTCTATAAGGAACCCGAAGTTGTACCGCAACCTGAACCTGTAAAGGAAGAAGCACCCAAGGAAGAGCCAGTTCCAACATTCGTTGCTTCCACACAGGGACAAGCGAAACCGAATGAAGATTTCGGATTTCACTTTAACGGTGTGCGGGCTAAACAATAAAAACAACAATGTAAGGAGAAAAAGTAATGGCACAGGCACTTAACTATGCAGTAAATTACAGTAGAGCACTTGCAAATGCGTTCCCGTATGTTCTTAACTTCGGCGCACTGTACTCTACACCGAACAATGGTCGTTATCGTTGGGCAAACGCTAAGGCTATTGAAATCCCGTCCATCAGTACCACGGGTCGTATCAACGCTAACCGTGACTCTATCGTTACAGCACAGCGTAACTACGAGAACTCTTGGGAACTGAAAGAACTCAAGAACCAGCGTAAGTGGTCTACCCTTGTTCACCCGATGGACATTGACCAGACCAACATGGTAACAACTATCGCTAATATCACACAGGCGTTCAACGAACAGCAGAAGTTCCCTGAAATGGATGCTTACACAGTTTCCAAGATTTATGCTGACTGGACAGCCCTTGGCAACGTAGCAGACACAACGGTTCTTACTGTTGAGAACGTTCTTGATGTTTTCGATAACCTCATGCTGAACATGGACAACGAGCGTGTACCTGTACAGGGTCGTATCCTCTATGTTACTAACGAGGTAAAGAAACTCATCAACAACGCTGACAAGATTTACCGTTCTCTGAACGTTGAGACAGCAGTTGACCGTATCAACAGAACAGTTAACCGTCTCGATGAAGTTGAGATTATCGGCGTACCGTCTTCTCTCATGAAGACACTGTACAACTTCGATACAGGCTGGAAGCCCGCACTTGGTGCTTCTCAGATTAACATGTTCCTCGTTCATCCGAACGTAGTCATCACCCCTGTATCTTACACATTCTCGCAGATTGATGAGCCGTCTGCTGGTTCCGAGGGTAAGTACATCTACTACGAAGAGTCTTTCGAGGACGTATTCATTCTCAACAACCGCGCTGGTGGTATTCAGTTCAACATCACCGCTGGTGGTGCTACCACAACGACAACAACGACTACCACAACAACTGAGGGTTGATTAGGTTAAATGGGGGACGGGGATTTACCCCACCCCCTAACGCCTAGTTAGGAGGAAACAATGGCACTTTACGCACGCAAAGCGAACATTGAGACCGCAATTACAGAAGACAAGGTTGAGAAGTACGTTGCAGAGGGTTACACCATCTTTGATGAGAACAACTGTATCGTAAAAGAGACTGCTCCTGATAACCTTGCTACACTGAAGCAGGCATATACCGAGCACATTGCGGAACTCAAAGTAAAAGACGCCGAAATTGTTCGTCTTAAGGACGAGTTGACAAGAGCACAAAAGGCTCTTTCGGAAATGGAAGCAAAAGCAAAGAAAGTTGAGTCGAAGACAGCAGATGCTGATGATGACTTTACTTCGAAAGCGAAGCGGACACGTACGAAGAGACCTATTGACGCAGAGTTATAAGAAAGGGTGGCTAGACTATGTATCTTACATATAGCGAGTATCAAGCGTATGGTGGGGCATTAGACGAAGCCACCTTTAATGATTTAGGGTTTGAAGCGTGCTGTATTATTGACTGGTACACGTTCCGAAGACTGGTTAATGACGAGACTGTATCCGAAAATGTGAAGAGACTGGTTTACCGACTTATCAACGACTTGGAACTGCGTAACAAGGCGATGACCCTTGGTAAAGAAACCACTGCCTCTGTGACGGAAACACCTGTAAGCACAGGAGTCATACAGTCACAGTCCAACGATGGGTTCTCCGTATCATTTAACGTGATGAGTGCCAAGGATATAGCACTTTCCAGTACCTTGAAAAGTCCACAGATGCGTAGTCTGATAGAAACGTACTTGACTGGGGTTAAGAATGCTCTCGGTCAGGACATACTTTACAGGGGGTTATATCCCAATGAGTAATTTTCCTGACTGGTGGGACAAGAAAATCACCATTTACAACAAGTACACAGACGCAGGCACGCGGGTTGTTACATGGTATAAGACCGTGATAGACAAGCCCACGTGTTTTTGGAAAGAAGTTGGTGACAAGACCGTAGTTGGAAATGTCACGGTGGACACGAAGAGCATTATTGTTCGGATACCACAAAGTTCGAAGTATGCTACACCGCAAGAGTGGTGGGGACTGGCAGATAAGAGTACGAAGTTTACGCTTCAGCAAGACGATATCATCGTTTTGGGAGTTTGTGAAGATGACATAGACGAGTACACTTCAGGCAGTCGCTCCACGGACTTACTGGCTAGGTATAAGCGGTTTGGCGGCATTATGGAGATTAAACAGATAGCCAACGATACGATGAGCGGAATGCTCTTTAAGCACTATTTGGTAAAGGGTTTGTGATGGACGTAAAGGTAACAGGGATTAAGGTAGATGAAAAGGCTATTCAGGGAAAACTGGAAGCCCTGCTTGACTCGGCTACCATGAAGCAAATACAGGAAGTGTTTGCGGACGTCATTGCACCTTACACGCCGTTTCTGACAGGTAAACTGATGAACACCTCAATAGTGACCGATAAGGGCATCACATATACCGTACCATACGCTAGGGAGAAGTACTACGGAGAAGTTTACTTCAAAGAGATACACCCACTGGCAACGTCTCATTGGGACGAAGTGGCTATGGAAACTCAGATGCCTGTTCTTAAGGAAAAGGTACTTGAGATTTTAAGAGCGAGGGCAAAGGAACTGTATGGATAAGAACAAAGCAATGATAGCGTACTTACAACAGTGCCCAGCAGTGCAGAGTAATCCTACGTACTTTAACTTCGCTGAGGGTGAGGATAATACAAAACAACTCGTACCTCTAGGAAATGATAAGGCGGTTGAGAAACCGTATATAGACGGAAGTGTGTTACGCAAGTACACGCTTACTATCATCGATTACCGTTCTGTCGTTTATCAAGCACTGGTGAACGCTACAGGATATCCGAACGAGAACGTTGAGGAGTTAGCCGAAGTTCAGGCAGTACTCGACTGGGTAGATGAGCAGGAAGAACTTCGAAACTATCCCGATTTCGGAAGTAAATGCGTGATAGATAAGATAGAGGCATTGTCAGACGCACCGAAGTTGAACGGCGTTGACCATTCCACAACGCCAAACTTGGCAAAGTACAGTTTTTCTATTCAGGTAACGTACCTTGACAAGTCCAAGATGATTTGGAGTGGAGATTAAGGAGAACGGATTATGTTAGAATTTAACGTACCCGAGGGTCAGCGCATTCAGCGTAAACAACTCATTACCGTGGCAGAGTGGAACGGTGAAGCACATCAGGTCTATGTACTTCAGACTTCTGAGCCTGCCGACTGGTCTACGAACTTTGACGCGTATTACACAAAGAACGCTAGTGGTCAGTACGTTGCAGTAACAGGCGATACCGCACCGACGTGGGTGGCTAACACCTATTACACAAAGAACACTTCCACACTGTACCGTGAAATTCTTGGTACTCGTACTGAAGACTCGTCCATCGAGTTCAATGCGGATATCGAGACCACGACAGACGTTCGTGGCATTACGTACACTGACGTTAACAAGACCGAACCGCAACAGGACTTCGACCCGTATAATCTGCTTGGTGGTTCCCCGCTTGGTGCTTACCTTGCTACTCACGCGCTGAAGAACAATATCGTTGCGTATAACAACGTGTTCAACGTGTATATCATCACAGCGTTTATCGGTAGTCAGGCAGATGGTTACTATACCGTAATGCACAGTGGATGTTCCATCATTCCGCAGTCTCTCGGTGGCGATGCTTACAACAACATGCCGATTGAAGTACACCTGTCCAATAACATCACTGAGGGTACAGTTAACTCTCTTGGTAAGGACTTTACTTTCACACCTGCAAGCACAACGACAACTACAACAGAGTAACTGGGACTTAACGATTATTAGGAGGCTTTAGCATGAACAACACAAACATCACAAACATTTCTCTTGGGCTGGGTAAAAAGAAATTCACCATTGACGGTGACGAGAACAAGGTTATCTATCTTGACCCGTCTGATATGGGTATTCTTCCTCGTATTAAGCAGTATGGTGCTGATGCAGAGACTATTCTTGGTAAACTGAAAGACGTTACTGAGGGAGAACTAATTGATAAAATGAACGAGGTCGATAAGGAACTTCGTGAGGCTATCAACACTCTCTTCGACTATGACGTATGTTCTGTATGCGTGCCTAAAGGCACATTACTTGACGCACTTAACGGTCAGTTCAAGTTTGAAATCATCGTAGACGGTCTTTCCAAGGTATATGCTGATACCATTACCGCAGAGATGCAGGCTGTCACAAAGAAGATGTCAGAGCATACCAAGAAATACACCAATAAGCCCAAGGCAGTTCCTAAGAAGAAATAATGTTTGAATTACCGACAACAATTACAGTTAACGGTATAGAATATCCAATTCGTAATAACGGTGACTATCGAATGATTTTCGATGTGTTTAGTGCACTGAATGATGACGAGTTGGATAATTCTTTACGTATCGTTACGGCTCTTATCATTTTTCTCGACGGTATGAATGACATAGAGGACGTACTTACCGCGTTTCCCAATGAGAAATCTTTAGAAGCCGCTACTATTAGCATGTTTGCATTCATTAACTGTGGTCGGGACGATACCCTTGGCGTTCACACGAAAGCAGGCGTTATTGACTGGGAGCAAGACCAGCAAATTGTAGCAGGTGCCGTTAATGCTGTGGCTAATTTGGAGATACGTTCTTTACCATATTTGCACTGGTGGACATTTATGGGCTACTTTATGGGAATTGGAGAGGGCGTATTCTCGACTATTGTAAATATTCGTAGTAAAATAAAAGAGAACAAGAAACTCGAAAAGTATGAACAGGAGTTTCGCCGTGACAACCCTCAGTACTTTATGGTTAGACGCACATCGGCAGAGAAAGACTTCGACGAAGAACTGAGGCGTATGTGGGAATAAGGGAGCAAGCCAGTGGATGGTGGAGATATTACATTATTCGCTAACCTCAAAGTGGGGAATGTTGATGCGTCTCAAATTCGAAATGAATTAGCCAATCGTACACCACAAGAGATTACAGAGGGTTTTCGTGCCGTAAATAAGGCAGTGATGGGCATGTATAGTAGCATGTCCGATATTGCCAAGAAAACCGCCACCTCTCAAACAGATGCTTGGCAATCGAGTTTTAAGGCACAACTATCCACAGTGTCTCAGTATGCCGACCAAATAAAATACGCATTTATAGAATTTCAGTCCAAAGCAGGTCGCGGTCAGGACGCCCAAACCGAACTTGGTCGTCTTATTGACGAACTCAGTAGGTTCCCGTCGGTAGTTCAGTCAGTTAAAACAAACTGGGAAGCATTACAAAAAACTATGGGTTCCAATAAAGGATTTACCACAGGTGATGTGTCTTCCGCCGAGGCGACTATTGCGAGTTATAACAAACTTAATGGCGTTGCAACACAGGTATATAACGAACTTAACCAAGCATTCCTTACTGCAAAACGTAACATGGATACTGAAGCACAGGATATGCTAAAGGTGCCAAGAAATGCGGTCAGTGAGTATGTAGACACATTACGATATGCTTTTATGAATTGGCACATGGGCGGAGACGTGATGGGTGGAGACCTGTACAACAATCTTATTGGCGCTATGAACGCCGCTAAAGATGTTGCTCCACTCATGTCGGCTATTGGCGCTGACGTGCAAGTAGTTGACGCACAGACATTATCTTTAGCGCAGGACATGGAACGTGTGGAGTCCGCAACTGAGAGCACACAACGAGCAGTCGCTAACGGTGCTGGGGAAAGGTCTATGGCTAGACTAGCGGATACTTGCAGTGAAACTCAAGAAGCGTTATCCCAAACTGGACGTACTTTTGAGGTCGTAGGTAACCAAGGAAAACAGAGCGCAGATAAAGCCAACAACGCCCATAAGAATTTTCAGGGTACGCTGTCTTCTGTACGTTTTGCCTTAAGTGCTATTGGTATCAACGGTTCCAGTATGTTAGGTAAACTGATAACGCTTGTTGGCTTACTTGAAGACGCTTTCCGAGGGACTGGTTCTGCGGCACAGTCCATTATTCCTATTTTCGGTATTCTTTTGTCTATCGGTATGTCTGTGTTCGGTACTATTATTAAGTATGCACGTAAACTGATAACTGTACTTACCCAAATTGGTCATAAACTCCTTGAGTTGTCTACAAAAGCAGTTGGATTTGCTAAAAAGGCAGTAACCAGTCTTACCGATAAGATAAAGGGTTTTATCAATTTCTTCAAGCCGAGTCTTGCCAAGTTAAAGAAATGGCTCATGCAGTGGGGTCTTGGTGCAAGGTCTCCGTATTTTGTTATCCGCAAAATCCGTACGATGGTCATTGATGGTATGAAAGAAATTGCTCAGTACTCGGACTCTGTGGCAACTTCCATGAATAACTTTAAGACAGCGCTTAACCAAGTTAAGGGTAGCGTAGTCAGTGCGTTTGAACCTATTGCTTCTTATGTAATTCCGATACTGACTCGTCTTCTTAACATACTGGCTGGTGTACTTGACTCTATCGCTAGGTTTAATGCTACACTTCTTGGTCGTAGCACATACTTTAAGTTTGTGGCGGCAGATGTCAATGAGTACGGTAACGCAGTATCTGAAGCAGGCAAGGCTTCTAAGAAAGCACAACGAGACCTTATGGGCTTTGACGAGATTAACCGTCTTTCTGCTCCTAATGACGGCGGTGCTGGCGGTGCTGGTAGCGAGTCCAAGGGTAAGTACGTGGAGACTGCCATTGACACCGAGTCGGGTATCAGCAAGTGGGCAAAGAGAATTAGGGAAGCATGGGTTAAGCCCTTTGAGGAGAGCATGAGCGACCTGTACGACGTATTTTGGGACATCGGTTTCAAGATAGGCGTTAACATTAACTCAGGCTTACTTAAGTTTAATAGTAACGCTAATAACTATAAACAAACTGCCATGAAAATCGCACAGTGCCTTGCCGCGGCGATTAACGGTATCGTTGATACACCTACGCTTGGCTATAACATTGGTGCGGCTATTGCTAACGTGTTTAACATCGTGTTCTCGGGTCTGCATCAGTTTGCTACGACCGTACATTGGGACGATATCGGTAAGTTCATTGGTGATGGTATCGCTGGGGCACTGGAAACATTTGACTGGTATCAGTTCTTCGATACTATCGTTCAGTTTATCAACGGTCTTGCCAACATGATTTACAATATTGCCGTTGGACACCCTTGGGGAGAAATCGGTAAGAACATCGCTCAGGCTATATTAGATGCGCTGAAAAATTTCGACGCCGCAAAAGCAGGTAAAGCAGTGCACGAGTTCCTTAGTGCACTTCTTGACTTCATCAACGGTTTTGTTGAGCGAATGAGCGAAAAGAAACACTTAGTAGGTACACCTGATAACTCACCCGACGGATTTATGTATGAATATGTGTCGGGATGGGATTTACTTGCACGAAAAATTCAAGAGTTCTGGGAGAACGTAGGCTCTAAAGACTTGGGTGAGAAAGCAGGTAGTGCGGTGTCTGGCGGTTTTCTTGGTTTCTTCAAAATACTTTCAGGTGGCACAGACATGATGACTGCTGTTCAGGATTTTCTTGACGGGTTCTTCGATAAAATCAACACATATCCGTGGCAGTCCGCTATGCATGACTGGTGGGACGTATTCTACCCGAAACTTAAGAAGTTTGTAGAATGGGCTGGACCGAAACTCCTCGAATTATTACAATGGCTGTGGGATACGATTAGCCCAAAGGTTACCGAAATTGCTACAGATATCGGTAAAACTATTGGCAAGGCAATCTTAGAGGGAATGAAAATCGCTGTCGGCAAAAAAGTTTTGGATAAGTTCTTGGGATATGACTATGAAGAACACTTAAAAGACGAAGCCATTCAGGACGATAAAGAAGCGACTATTGGTCTGAAAAATAGAATTGCTAATCTTACCGATGACAATATAAACATGATAAAAAACAGATGGGACGAACTGTCGGACACTACAAAAGAATATCTAAAAAAATATCGAAAAGAGTTTGGCGGTACGACACCCACGGTTGACCCAACTTTGGGTGCGACAAAATCGTCAAAAGAATATGAGGAATATTTTAAGGCTAAACCTCGCTATGATGCCCCAAAAATTTCTGAGAATAACGCGGAAACGTCTGCTTCCTCAATTAAGATGGCAAATGACGTATCGGCTAGTACCGCAAAAGTAAGCGACTCATATAACGCCGCCGCTTCTTCTGCAAAGAACATGGCAGATGAGGTTACAACAAGTACTACTAAGTTAAGCGGTTCGTACAACTCTGCCGCTGAGTCTGCAAGACAAGCAGGAGAAGCGCAGAATAGGGCGAATGCGGCTGTCGCAGAGTCTGCAAACACTTCGTTTACTGCCGCGGGAAGCAGTGCTGTAACGGCTAGTAACGTTATTGCAAACGGTTTTGGTACAGCATCGCAAGCCGTGCAAAGTTCCATGGGTGCAATAGAACCTGCGGCACAGGACGCGTACGCAAGCGTTACACAGGCTTTCGACCAGTTAACACCTTATATGGAGGACACTACTGGTTCCGCAGTTCAAGCGTTTTTCGCTACGCTTCGTCCGTCAGGAGAGTTGGCGCAAGGTTTAGCACTTGCTACAAACAGCGTGGTTAAGTCCTCTGTGAATACTATGGTAGATGCCATCAACACGTATGCCATGACACCGTTGATTAACCTTGCGAACCTGTTAGACAGATTACGTACATTGAATGTCGGCGGTATGACACCTTTTATGGCTTTACCGAAATTCAACTTCGTCAAGATACCGAAGTTAGCCCAAGGTGCTGTACTTCCGCCTAACCAGCCGTTCCTGTCTATGGTCGGTGACCAGCGCAACGGTACGAACGTTGAAGCACCGCTGGATACTATTAAACAAGCAGTTGCCGAAGTTATGATGGAGAACAACGACTTACTTACTGCTGGTTTTGAAGCAGTGGTAAGGGCTATTCAGAATAAGGATATGTCTGTTAGAATTGGAGATAAGGATATCTACGACGCGAACAGCAACTATACAAAGAGATTAAACATCATGAGAGGTACAGTATGAATAGAGCAAGTATGACAGAGTATTTAGTTAACGGTGTGGGCATACTCGTGCCCGACAATGAGATAGGTGAGTCTTACGAGGACATTGACTCCCCCGAAACTGGTCGTGATGAGGGTGGTTATATGCATCGTTTCGTTGCCCGTTATAAGGTAGGGAAGTGGGTGTTTGAGTATGCTACACTATCCGAACATGATTATATCGTGATGGAAAATATCTTTGGTAACGTCGCGGAATTTGAGTTTACCAGACCGTCTCGCACTAACCCAAGTGAGACTGTGACGACAACTTGTTACCGTAGTAAGTACAGTCTATCGTATCGCGATACCAAAAGACATATATGGAAGAATTACAAGTTCGATATCATTGAGTGTTGAGGTGATATATGTACCCAGTAGACGAAAACTTTGAGACTTGTCTAAACAGTAAGAGCCGTTATGACGAGTTATACGGTACTATCATGTTAGAGACTGGTACTTCTATCAATTTAGAGATGCCGATGATAGTAGAGAACAGTGTTACTATTACGTGGGATAGCGATGATGGTAAGTCCGACATTAGTTTTGGTACGAGTGTGTGTGCTGAACTCGACATATCTCTCTATACAGATTTCGATAGGTATGCTTTGAATAACGCTATTATCACTTTAGGTTATCGTGTGTGGGACAAGGAACCCGTTTACGACGAGAATGACAACGTTACAAATGAAGCAATTCATAGTGACTGTCCGTTAGGTATCTTTACCGCCATGGACGTTACTAAAGATAGTAAGTCGAATACTGCTCACATACTCGCCTATGACCACATCCAGAAGTTAGACGTGTCGGTCGGTAATACTGTCTTTAGTGGTAAGCCTTGGATTATCTTGAACGCCGTTCACGAAAAGACAGGTATTGGTTGGGATTTAGCCGAAACAGATTTGAGTGTTTACCCGAACAGTAATGTACCAGTACAGTACGACGCTACTACTGGCGCAAAAACATATAGAGACATTGTTCGCTACACAGGTCAACTCATGGGCACTAATTTCCGTGCAGAACGTTTAACTGGTTCATTAGATGTTTGGAAGTACGGTACTTCTGTTGTCAGTACTCTGTTCAAACGTTCCCGTTATGACCACAAACCGTCTGATTATCGGTGTCAGTTCAAGGGCATAGAGATTACTTCAGTAAAGGGTACTTACAAGTCAGTAGTTAATAATGTCGCTGGGGCTATCATGCACATTGATGATGCCCCTGCATGGGACTATGGTACAGACGCAGGTCTAAAGTCACAAACATTAGCCATCGGTAATTACGTAAGACAACTGTCCTATACACCATGTGAAGCGAACATTTACAGTGACCCAAGATATGAGTGTGGTGATTTGATTACAGTTGCCGTTGACGACGACCCGACTCATGATATTCGTATTTTAGTTACTACTTTTACATGGAAGTTCAGAAATAAGTGTTCCATTAAGAGTATTGGTACTTCACCCGAACTGGGTACAGGCGCTGTCCAAGACTCCGAAAGAAGAGCATCGAGGGCTACAGATGCCAACAAACTGGTTACTTATGACGTTAGCAATGACCAGTCAATTACTCTCCATGACCAAGAGACAGTTACGATTTGTGACGTGTCGTTTACGTCTGCTCAAAAGACAAATGCCATGTGGTTAGCCAACATCTTACTTGAAAGTGACTCCAATACAGAGGATTTTACTGACGTTAAGATTACGTATTATTACGATAATACGGAACTGACATTTTATCCACAGGAACACTATACTGATGGTAACCATGACTTTTCTTTGTTCTTTCCGATTTCTATGGTGGAAGAGCAGAGTGTGCATAGATGGAAAGTAGATATTACGGCGCTTAATGGTACCGTCACTATTGACCCGTATGATTTCCGTGGTACATTATTCGGACAGAACCTTGTGGAACAGGCAGAGAAGTGGGACGGTCTCTTACAACTCGAAGATATCATACCGTACATCACACCGATTACGATATTGTCGAGTCTTACAGAGAACTCACTGGTTATGGAACTTTACGGCGAATTGTCCATGGTTATCACAGAGAACTTGCCGTATGTTTTCAACATCATGTTGTCGTTGATAAGTCTGTCAGAGTCATGTAATATAGAGTTAAAGTATCGAGAAGATATATGCTTCTGCGGTGAGAATTATTACTGTGGAACCGAGGGGGTATTATTATGATAGTGTCAGTCGGAGTAACAACCAGTAAATATAAGTTAGTGCAAAACCAGCAAACTAAAGTTTGTACTTTTTACGTGCTGGGCACACAGACTAAAACCATTGAGCAGTCATCGGTACTTACTGTTGAGGAACTGTATGAGTTGCTTATGGATGAAGCTACACAGCATCAGAATAACCAGGAGGAGTCGTAAATGAGTAATCCGTATGTTTCATTCACGTGGGTAGATAGAGATAGCGAGTATCCGAACAGAAGAAAACTCGTTGATACTACCACACAGGAAGAAAAGCAGTATTATGTGTCAAGAGACGAGGGTACAGTATCAGAACAAGGTACACCTTTTGAGGCGTACTATATGAATAACCTCGAAAGTCGTGTTAATGATGCTTTTGCTAAAATGAATGTGGAAGTATCAGGTACGTTAATTGCGGGGCAAACTACATTAGTGCTTACAGACAGCAATATTCTTTCTACTTCTACGGTAAAAGACATCTATTTTCAAGACGTTGACCCGTACGCTACTGGTATTGCCCCGACTTCATGTGTGGTAAGTACTGGTACAATTACTCTGACGTTCGACGTTCTGACAACTGACCTTACAGTGAAAGTGTGGGTGATGAACTAATGGCTTGGTATAGAGTTGGTGGCGGTGGACTGCCGAACAACATAAAAACTGACATGAATAACGTACTTAACAAAAAGTTCAGTACGGCAATAACATATCCAGTAACAGACTGGGCAAAAGAGGTAAACTTACTCGGTGTCCTCGAAGAGAAAACCGTTTCATCTTCTCCCATAGTGACATTTTCCGACGGCGCAGACGAAGTGCCGATAAAGTCGTGGGAAGTGGAAATAGCGCCCACGCTGACGGGAAAGTCGGCGATTGAGGCGACGCAGACGGGGAAGAACTTACTAGAAATAACAGGAACGGCGGTTTCGGGTAATATTTCTGTTACACCGCAAACTGACGGAACGGTTATTGTTGATGGACAACGTTCTTCTGCGTTTACATGGACGGCTGGACAATTTGTTGCTCCGTCTGCGTGTAGCATTATTTTTAGCGGTTGTACTGGCGGAAGTGGTTCGACTTATTCCGTCAATATACAGAAAAACAACGTTTATCAAACTGATGTTTTTAATGGCGATAGTAGCACTTATAATTTAGCAAAAGGCGACATTATAAAGTTTATTATTGTTGTTCGTTCAAATGTTTCAATGTCTAATGTTTCATTTAGTCCGATGATACGACTTTCGTCCGATGCCGATAACACTTTTGAGAAGTATATCGCCACCATCTCAACCGTCAACCTCGGTCGCACTATACACGCCGGTCAGGTCGATATTGTGAATGGGGTGGGGTCGAACGGATACGGCAAGATTACCGATTTTAGTGGACTCACGGCGAATGGTACGAGTAGCACAGGGGCATATAGGTACAGACTTAATATTGCTGATTGTGCCGTATATACAGACAGACAAGCTATATCATCTGAACCACTTACATTCAGAGCGTCTTTCAATGGCTCGGTAAACGAATTTTATAATGCGAGTGGATATTTGCTTATATTTTTATCGCAAGATAACGTGGCTGATGCTATCGAATATTTAACTGGAGTTAGTATTGTCTATCCACTTGCCACACCGACAGACTTCACCTTCGCACCGATAACACCGACACCCGAAACGGCGCTAGGTGTGAATAACTTCTGGGCGGACGAGGGGGATACGGAAGTAACTTATAGAAGTAGTGGAACAATTACAACTGTTGTGCCTACTCTCATCAGTAAGACAATCACAGAGAATGGCACATACTCTGCGGAAGATGATGGCGCGGACGGATATAGTACAGTTATTGTCAATGTGCCATCTCAAGAAGTGAATGTCACGCCTATTGGTTCAACTCGTACATATCTATATCCCGATGATATCAGCGGAACAGATGTAGAGCGGTCAGCGAAAACTTTTACAGCCCCTAGTGCTGGAAAATATGTGTTTGCAAGCGACACGGCAACATACACGAATACGTCTAGTAACGATGGATATGTCGGAGTTAAGAAAAACGGCACATTTGTAGTGAGACAAAATCTCAATACAGGTGTAAAAGTATCCTATACCATACCAGATATTGACGTTGTGGCGGGAGACGAAGTGAGTATCGTAGTAGGTTTTGCCAATCATCATACGTCTTGTTATTTCGAGATTTACACGGCAATCGCTTTTGTAACTACGGCTACACCTAATTTACTGACTTCAGACTTTAACTCAACAAACGAGTTAAACAATGAGTTAAATAACGAATTAAACGAGGAGGAAGAATAATGAACCTAATCGACAAACTAATTAAGGCACTGTTAAAAGACAAGCGTCACATATCGTTACAGGACAGAATGGTGTCCGCTTATCTTACTGGCAAAAAGATGCCACTAAAAGGTCACACTAGAATTATCTTTACAGACACCGTTACAGGCAAAGAGACAGTAGTTGCAGATACTACGAACCTTGTAACAAATGCCGCGGCTTCTATCCTTGCCAACAATATTGGAGGAACGGCTGATTTTTCAAAAATACTGCCTATCAAAAATCTATATGCGGGTGTACTCTGTTTTCAAAATGAGATTACAGAAGATGCAGATAATTACTTACCACCTAATGACATTACTAATCCCCTTATTGCCCACGCAGGACAGGTTCTCAATGATACGGTAAGTACACTCCGTGGTAATCCTGTACTGTCTGATGTTGTTGAAACCGACACTTCTGTTAAGTGGGTGTGGGAATGGGACTCTAGTCACGGAAATGGTACAATTCATACTGTATGTCTTTGTCCTGAGCAACTCGGCGATATGGGATTAAAACCGATTGCAGGTAATACTTATAATTGCTGGACACCTATTTCAGTACCAAATACGGTTATGAGCGGTTCTAACTATACTCGTCCTTATGTGAACAATCGAAGTAGTTATTTTCCGTACCCAATTTCTATTGATGAGCACGGTAAATTAGGAAAGGTCATCTACATAAAGGGCACTACTTTTGAAGAGATTACTGTTCGCCATGATTGGCTTTCTTTTGGAATTATGAGAGGGGCTAATGATTTCCAAGAAGTATCTAGTAGAACATGCACTGTCAGGTCAAAGTCTAAAGGTCAAATCTTCCAAGACGATGACTATTATTACTACTATGCAATTACAGGTGCGCATGATGTGCAAATTGACCGTATCAGTAAAACTGACTTCACTGTAACACAGATGGATAAAACTAGTCTTGATGGTGAGGCTCTTTATACTGGTTCTTTTGATTTAACTGATATTTATAAGGCTGTACCTAGATTTCCTTATGACGGCACATATTTGTATCTGCCCAAATCAACAGGAGATGGTTTCGTGGGTGTAAATCCAAACAGCGGCGTAATTAAAGAGATTACAGGTACCGTAACGTTGTATCTATCTGATGGAACTGCGGGTAACGGAAAAGCATTATGTACTCCAGTCGTACTGGGCGATAGCATGATTTATGGAGACAGTTATATTATCAATGGAAACAATGTTTATCCCCATGCTGTAACAACAGTGATATACGCATCCAGTAGTAATAGCAGACGAGATGCCTCTGTTCTTATCCGACGTGGGGCGGCTACTTATGGATATCCCGCTTGTGAAAACAACTACGAGTCCAGAGGACAGGGTTGCATAATCCTTGGTATGTTCTTATCTACAATAAATGTGCTTGAAGAACCTGTCACAAAAACAAATACAGTTTCTATGCGCATTGAATATACTATTTCAGAGACTTGATTTGTGGTATAATCAAGATGAAAAAGGGAGAAAGGTCATGTCGAACAAAGTATATGACGCATTAAAGTGGGTAGCGATTATTCTGTTACCAGCACTCGCAAAACTGGTTGAGTCCAGTTTTAATCTGTGGGGCATTCCTTACGGGGCACAAATCGCAAGTCAGATTATCTATGTACAGGTTTTCTTAGGCGCAATTCTTTGTGTATCCAACATCAAGTATAAGGATAAGCAACTTGACTTGGGCGAAGTTAAGGAGAGCAACGATGAGTGACGGTATTATTGTGGCAGTTATTACAGGAGTGTTTACGTTAATTGGTACGATTATTACGGTTATCGTTGGCATGTCAAAGGCTAATAAGAATATTGAAATCGTACAAGCAGTAACGAACACTAAACTGGATGCTCTGACTGAAGAGGTCAGAAAGCATAATAATTTCGCTCAACGAGTACCTGTCGTAGAAGCAAATATCGAGGCACTGGCAAGACGAGTTGATAATATGGAAACGAGGGTGGGCTAATGTTTACGAATAAAGGTCTAGTAGCGTATGCAAAGGCAATGTGCGACTATCATTCTCCCTACTGGTACGGAACGTGGGGTAACATTTGTAGTGAGCAGTTGTACCAAGAAAAGCGACGTCAGTATCCAGCGAATTACGATAAATGGAGCAAATCGTCTTTCGTCGAACAGTACGGCATGAAAGTACACGATTGCATGGGTCTCGTCAAGGGTTACTTAATGAACCCGACACTTGGGGATGACGGTTACGTAAAGGACGTTATGGCGCCTAGCAAATATATCGCTAAATATGACATTTCCGCGAACATGCTGGAACAGAAAGCGACGGTCAAGGGCAACATTAAAACTATTCCCGAAATTATCGGACTTATTGTGTGGAAGAGCGGACATGTTGGCGTGTATATTGGCGGGGGGTATGTTATTGAAGAGCGCGGACATTCCTACGGCACGGTAAAGACACGTCTTGCTGACAGACCATGGGAAAAGTGGATGAAGCATCCTGATATCCAGTATATTGAGGAACCGAAACCCGAACCAAAAGGAGATACCTGTATGATAGAACTTCCAGTACTTAAGAAGACCACACCTACCACCAAGAATGAGTGTGTGCGCACCGTACAAATCATTCTCAACGGCAAAGGCTACCGTGATAAAGAGGGACTTCCACTCGATGTAGATAGCAAGTTCGGTGGTAATACGAAATATGCACTTGAACAGTTCCAGCGCAAGAATAAACTTGCGGTTACAGGTGAGACCGATAAAGCCACGTGGGATAAACTACTGAAAGGATAAGAGTATGGCAACGAAGAAAGACACTACTAAACTTGAGAAGTTCGTAAACAGACTTTACAAGAAGACTATTCGAAGATATCCGAGAAATGAAGAGGAAGAGGCATTTCTTGCGTCCGTAGAGACAAAGGGCATTGAAGATGCTGTTATTGACTTTTATCTGAGTGACCTGTTTGAAACTTATTCTGATAAAGACTTTGTAACTGCTCTTTTCAAGGGGATTATGGACACCGACCCTGACGAAGAGAGATTTAACTTTTGGCTGGGTAAGATGGCAATTCGCTCAAAGACTGGTGTTATTAAGGGGTTCTTTTTATCTGACGAGTGGGCGACCATTTGCAAGAACTTAGGTACGGACGCATGAATACCGTATCCGATATAGAACGACTTATCAATGAACACATCGTCGGGTTTAGGGCAGAACGTAATAGAGAGAAGAGTAAGCACATAGAGTCGGTTAGCAAAATTGTTGACTGACTCTATTTTTTTTCAAAAAAAGGGTTGACACGCAAGTATCTATGTGATACCATAGTCTCGTAAACAAAAAACTCATAGAACGGAGGAACTAAAAGATGATGTTTTGTCAGGACTGTGGTCGTATTTTCACAGAAGATGAGGTAACGTTGGAGCGCGTGGAGAATGACGGAGAAGTTGGAGAAGTCGAACTCTGTCCGTTCTGCGCAAGTTACAATGTCAGCGGTGCTAACGAAGACAGGTTTTGAAAGGGGGCTAATTTATGGAACTGAAAACTGATGGTGGCATTTACATTACCAAAGAAGAGTACAGAGCGCACGTTATAAAGGTTATGAACAGGCAGTCTAAGGAAGCCATGCTTGCTATGCTTGTGGCATGTCTTGGTGAAGACATGGACACAGATAGGGCGCAGGACGCAGTAAAGGACGCCCTTAAACTTCAGTTACAGGCGCTTGCTAATATGGAGAGAGAACTTTTCGGTACGCCTGTTGAAAAAGACGAGGAGGCAACCAAAGAATGATTAGTGCTGGCGGTTGTTTAGTACTACTTGTCATACTGGGTCTTATCTACGGTCTTATACTCGTGTTTGAAGACAAATTCGACAACGACTACGATGATATCACAGAGGCGCATTGTAAGCAGTGCCGTTATTATGATATGTGTCATCGGCATGGACGTGACTATAACTGCAAAGATTACAGAAAGGGCGACGTAAAATGATATTGGGGATTATTGGCATTATCGTGTACGGTGCGTTCTTTTGGTGGATATTCTCGAAAGCCTACGACATTCAAGAAGAGACAAGAGCGTGGCATAGAGAAGACGCACGTAAAAGACGTAATAGACGGAGATGATATTTATGATGGATAAGTTAACACAACTAATTGAAACTCACATACTTCGGGCAAAATCTCTTGCGTTTACGTCCCAACATAAACAGGCAGAAGAGGAATGGTATCTCGTTGACTGTTTATCTACTCTGAAGAATATCATGGAGTGTGGAGACTGCAATACTTGTTCAATTTCTAAGAACTGTCCGTATGCACCGAAAGTAGGTCAGATGGTACGCTATAACTGCCATTACTACAAGAAAGCAGGTGAGAAGAAATGAAGTACATAATTGATACAGACAAACTCCCTTGCAATAATGGGAAAAATTGTACAACTTGTCCCTTTTGGTCAGTTGATGATACTTGCGAAATTACAGAGCAAGTTAAGAAGTTGCCTAAATACGAAGAACGCTCACACGGAGAGTGCAGTCAATGCTTATATTATGAAGGTGTTCATGGTTTCCAAGGTCATGCACCGTGCTATTTTTGGGGAATAGACGGTGTGCTTTCGAGTGACTACTGCTCTAGGTTTAGGAAAAGTAGGTGAACGGAATGAGCAGATGGATGGATAAGCACATGATTTATGCCAACAAGTTATTTAGGTGGGGAGATAATCTTATTGAACAAAGATGTCCGTATTGCTTCAAGTATTGTACTAGAATTTACGGATACAAAGAGTATGATTTCTGTCCACATTGCGGGAAAAAGGTAGAAGATGGGGAAACGAATGACTAGACTAATTGATGCAGATGTGCTGAAAGCACGGTTAGTAGAACTTGGGTGGATAACAGACGACCCATTTGCCGAGGTTGGAGACTTGGAAGAAATTATAGACGAAGCACCAACAGTAGAAATGCCACATGGGGAGTGGGTGCAGTGTTCTGACAGGTTGCCTACAGCAGAAGACGGTGAACGTGTACTTGTACACCTGTCCTTTGATAAGCCTGCTTGTGAATATGTGTATATACCGTGGAAAACCGTCGGGTTCGAGTATCAAGTTGGTCATATAGATGCTTGGTTCGCTATACCAAAATATGAGAAAAGAGGTGAGAGTGAGTGAGATTATTTAGATGTGACCGATGTAAGAAAGAGTATACGTTTAACGAGCACACGATAGATGACTGTAAGTTAGGTATGCGTAATCCAAATGAAACCGCCCTTATTGTGGCGTTACCCGTTGACTTGTGCGATGACTGCCGTAAAGACTTTGAGAACTGGTTTAGACAACCTATGGTTGATAAAGCGTTCGAAGAAGCACACGCCAAGGCTCACGCCCACGAAAAAGGTGAGGTCACATTACTAGGTCTTGACGACGGTAGGGCGCTTTGCCCTGTATGTGGTCTTATATTAAGTCAAGGTACTGTTACGGTACACGACGATACGTACGGTGAGATAACGCGTTATGAGGTATGCCCTAGTTGTGGGTCGCTATTCAGCGAAAACATCAATTATATACATGCAAGAAAAACAGAAAAGGAGAATAACAACGATGAACAACAACTTAATGCAGAGGAGACTTGAGAAAGGTTGGACACGTAAACAACTGGAAGAAATTTCAGGAGTGTCCCATACAGTAATTAAGGCACTTGAGTACGACGTACGGTCTACGAATAGCGCACAAATCGACACACTGGCAAAAATCTGCTGTGCGCTGGAATGTCGTATTTCCGACGTTTTAACTGAACAAACACTCATTGAAAAAGTGAGGGAATGTGAGGAGAACTGATGGACTATGTGATACTGTGTTCTGACACAGCCAAGTGTCGCCCTGTACTACATCAGTTTCTTGCAGAGAATAAAATCGAGGACAGCAAAGTAACGTGGAACATGATACCGTATCGCGTAGAGTTAACTAAGGACGACTGCGCGTGGGTAGTTCCACAATGTCTGTTTGAACGGTGGTCAAGAGGGCGTGAGATAGAGGTAGTGTACCAAGTCTGAATGGTTTATAATAGAACTATCGGAGGTGCACTATTATGGACGCTAAATTCGACGAACTATTAAAGGTTGATGTAATCAATAAGTGCAAGGTTTCCCTTGCTTGTGCCCATCAGGAGGACACAAAGCAACCTATACTGCTCAATAAGTACGAATTAGCGTATATTATAGCCAAATTACGAGGTGAATGAATGATAACATGGACATATAAACTGGCGGTGGACGGCATCTGTAGGCGTTGTAACCAACCTTACCTAGAATGGGAACATCAGCAGGGATGGCGATGTAAACAGTGCGGTTACGTATACCTCATTGACAAACGGCGCAAATGTGTCTTGGAGCCTGATTGCCAACAGCAAAAAGACCTGCTATAATAGTAATGCACAGTTATGGATTTTCCATTTTGACTAAATCCTCTTATCCATGAGCACGTCCTATTCGCAACCATAGGGCGTGTTTTTTTATTGTCAGAAAAACAATGTTGACAATGTTTATTTTGGGTGCTATACTATGTTTGTGACCTAGAATACCTAGGAACAGAGTATCTTACGGATAAGTACGTAATTACAATTCTTAATGTTAAAGGCAGGTGATATAGTGGGAAAGAATTTACTGAACGTGCAGGAAGTAGCAGTTATGATAGGTAGTTCCGTGCAGACCATCGGTAGTTGGTACAAATGGAAGAGAGAGAACCCTAATCATGAACTGGCTAAACTACTGCCCAACTATAAGCGCGTGGGTAACCGAAATACGCGATACTGGGAGAGAGACGACCTTGATAAACTTATTCAGTTCAAGTGCTCTCTGCCACAGGGTCGTAATGGTATCATGGGCGCGGTAACTCAGCGGTACGTCAAAAAGAATGATGAGTGAACGTTTATTCACTAGAAAGGGGGCTAAATAAATGGCTTTAATTACAAAGCAAATTCTTGTGTGTAACAAGTGCGGCGCTTCAAAAGAAAGCGTAGAGTCGAACGTGACAATTCTTGGCGAGCCGTTTTATTTTTGTGATGATTGTCTTGAAACGATGTTGAATTGGGTATCCCGACAGATACCTAAAGTGGACGAGACCGTTCCAGAGAAATCCGAGGAACAGACAGTTGTCACAAGTAAAAACAAGCGTTCTGCGTCTTATATGAGTTGGGACGAATATAACATTGACCGTCTTCTGTCTCTTCGTGAAATCGGATACACGTATTCAGAGTGTGCAAAGGCATTAGGTACTACGACAGCATCTGTGATGTGTATACTTAATAAAATCCGTGCGGCTAAAGTCGGAGACAATCATTACCCGTATCAGAAACGATTGCTTGACATGGGCGCGGTAGGCGGAAGGGGTAGAAAAGTGAAAGGAGCGTGGTAACATGTACATTCCAGTATGGGGCATGTGCTTGCTGTCTGCTATTGGTGGAGCACTGATAATGTTTATTGTGGCGGTGCTTGCCGTAGTAGTCAGTGAGCGGAGAAAGCGAAAGAATAGGGGGTAAACGATAATGGAGAATGCTAGAACAATAACTATCAAAGCCACAAACCGTATGAGCGTGAAAATCGACAATAACTTCTACACTGTGGAGTGGTGCGAAGAGCGTGTAATTCCCGAGGGCATGTCAGAAGAGGACGTACAGAAAGCACGTGCGGCTCTGTGGGATACCTGCGTACAGGAGTGCGAAAACCAAATCACGGACATTAACCGTGTGTACGGTAAAAGCGGTCGATAGACAATTCAAACGCTGTATAGTATAATATATGTGGTGTTTGCAAGAACTATACGGACTAGACCGCAAACGTGACTGTTGAACACGTAGAACGCTTGTTATTCACCCTTATATGAGACGCGCATATCATGTTTGTTTTTTCACCTGACCACTTAAAACGGTTGGGTGAATTTTTTATCAGAGGAACTATATGAAAGACTTAAGTAAGTATTTTGAGGAACTTGAGGCATCTTTAGAGCATCCCATAGTTTCTGACATTACTAGCCAAATCGCTCGCTGGGGTGGTATTCCGCCCGTATCTGTGAATATTGACTGGGGAAGTGCCCTTACAGACACCACCGACGCCTCACCACGCATAACTGTGAGTGACGGAGACGAGGTGGTCTATCCCCACATGCACGCCTGTTGGGACAGCCCTAATGTAGCCCTTGGCGGTGTGCTAATCAAACCCGATGAGCAGTGTTTTATCTTGTGCACGCCAAGTATGAAAGAGCGCATACTGCAATTAGCCGAGAGCAGTTGGGACAAGTGTCCGTTTACTGACGGTTGTAACGAGTTTTACGGATACGACTGCCGTAAGTGTTTAGAGCATAGGATTAAGTGGAAATTGACTGACTGAAACTTTTTTCGAATTTTCAAAAAAATGTGTTGACAAGAAAAAACATTAGGTGTATTATTAAGGTGTCAAGAGACAAAAACCTAGTAAAACTCGTAGAAAAGGAGATTAAACATTATGGCAAACATCTTTTACGGAACAATGCTGAACCCCGACCTTGCGAAAGCGACCATCAGACTGTATGTCTACGACGGTAACAAGCATGAGACACTGGACTATGGACGTAAAGTAGAAGTAACTGGCGTCAAGTCGTGGACAGTCGTACGCGAAGACGAAGCAAAGTACGTTGAAGCACTTGGCGTAGAGAAAGACGAATACCACGAGTACTTAGTGCTCAACTACGCAGACGGACGTACAGAAATCTATCCAAACACAAAAGTAGCAATGTTTGTACTGTAAGGAGGCGCACCATGAGAAGAATACATTATACAATTCAGTACGGCGGTTATGTTGGGGCAGAAGACGACTACTACGTAGACGTACCCGACGATGCTACGGAAGACGAAATCCGCGACGCGGTGCAGGAAGACTATGAACAGCAGGTGCTTGATAACTGTTGCTGGGAAATCAACGGCGAGGAGGACGTGGAATGACTAGAGAAGAAGCGATAGAATTTTTGAATACCGATGATTACGAAAGCAAAGGTTACAATGATGCGGTAGGAATGGCTGTCGAAGCATTGAGAGAAATGTCTGTCGAAGAGTATAGACAGAGGTTGATGGAAGTGTTTCACAACACCGACCATGACGAACTTCTCACCTATGTTGTCATGCCGAAAGAGGAAGAGTTCAAGTCCCTCGAAGATATTCTTCGTCAATATAAGTATGAACCTAGACTTCACGGAGAGTGGAAACAGGTTGGTGAAATGACCTACAAATGTACTAAATGCGGTTGGCTAAAGAAAATAGGCTTAATGCCATACTGCGAAAACTGTGGTGCTGATATGAGAAGAAAAGAAGGTGAGAAAGAATGAAAATCGTAATTGATATACCCGAAAAGACAAATGCTCATATTAGAAGCGACTACGGTCACGGTATAAAAGGTTTAAGAACTGAGGACAGAAAAATACTGTGCGACGCTATTTATCATGGTACACCATACGAAGACCGACCACAATGGATACCGTGTTCAGAGAGATTGCCCGAAAAAAGTGGGCGGTATCTTGTCACAGAAAAGCGTTTTGCAATAGATGATAGAAAACACAATGGGCGGTATCAAACAGTAGTGGAAGAAGTCACTTTCTCAAATGGTATATGGAATAGAGCAAACTTTATTGAAGTCCTCGCATGGATGCCGTTGCCGACACCATACAGAGAAGAGGAGAGCAATAACCATGATAAAAATATATTGTGATAAGTGCGGTAGCCTAATAGAGATTGAGAAGAGCACCCCGTCTTGGACAATCAGACACTACAGTGAGTCAGGACATGATATGTGTGAGCGGTGCTATGGCGAGTATACCACAGCCCTAATTAAATTTAACAATGACTTCTTTGGAAAGAGCGGTAAGAAGAAATGAGTAGGTGGGTAACATTTTATTATGACTTACTCCGTGAACACGTTTGGGACTTGAAAATTCATAAGGACAGAGAAACGGCGCTGAAGTATTTTAATGCGCATTACCGAAGTTATTTCGAGTTAAATACAAGGTTTAAGGCTGATAAATTGCCAGCGTCTTACGGATATCCTTTCAGAAAGTATTGGGGCATATCCGCACAGGCTTTTAAGAAAAAGTTTGGTATTAGTGCTGATGAAGCATTAAAAATAAATGGGGGAGGTACGTGAAGCGAATGAGTAGCATAAAATACTGGGTGTGTTGTCCTATGTGCGACAAAGATAAGTGCGTTCGTGGTACAGAAGAGTGTGATGCAGAGAAGTGGGAGAAGGAGCGTGAAGAGGAATGAAAAGGATAAAGTTTTATATGGATAAAGACTCTTGGATATTTCCACTAGCATTTAGATTGACCTGTTGTGGGAATAATCATAGACCGTATACTTTTAGTATCGATTTACTATGTTTCCGTCTCATTTTCTGCATGGACGAAGACAGTTATTGAAAGATAGGTGAAGCAGAATGGGTGAAAGTGCTAGGTCAATACTGCGACACCTATATGAACAGGGCAGAATGACAGAATGGCAGTATGATAAGATAGACAGAAACTTGAAAGCACAACCGTACGGTGAGTGGATAGAAAAAATAGGCATGAGAGTGCCAGAAGATAAAGGCGTAAAATTCTGCTCAAATTGCATGAACCGACAACCTAGAGATTTTGTAACACATAAGCCTATTGAGTCTAACTTTTGTCCGATATGCGGAAGCGACAATAGAGGAGGTGGCACAGAGTGAAAACAAGGTATGATGTAGGAATGGACGTTGGAATTAAAGGCAGAGTTCTGAGTATTAAAATCACCGTCCAAGGCGGTATCCAGTATGAAGTGCTGGTTAACGGTCGGGTTATGACTTTTGTCGAAGATGACTTGAGCGAAATTCTTGACCTGTCAGATGTTGAAGATAAGAGAGGATGACGAGACATGGGCGATAAATTCAAGGTAACTTATGACGAGGAAGTTCCTTCCACAAACCGATATACGATGCTTTTACGAGAGTTTATTAAATCAGACCATACAACCATGAAAATTGAACCCGATGGAATTTCTGTTAATGCGCTATGGGAGGGGATACGAAAAGCCGTTCAACGAGGAAAATATCCAGTTAAGATATCCATGTTAAAGGGAATTGTATGGGTAGAGAAGAAATCAGCAGAGTAGTTCCCTGTAAGGAATGCGCGTTTTCTGTATTCATTCCACATGATATGTTCACAGGTAAACCACGATATCATTGTGGTAAGGGTCACATGATTGTAGACGAGTTCGGTGATGCCACCCTTATGTGTGATTATGTTGGTGGTGGCTGTGAATTTGGTCAATATAAACCGCTTGACGGCACGTGAGAAATCGTTTATACTAATGTTGTTAACACAAATAAAAGTTGGTCTATGTTCCGTATCACAGACCACGACATAGACCAACTGTAAATACTCGCTAGTATTGGTATATACGGCGGTATGGGGACGTTCCCCATGCTGATACCAACACAGAGCGAGTTTTTTATTACCTAAAAGGGCGTATAACGACCCAGCAAATAAGGAGGCTCTTATGATGGGCTTAGTACAACTTTTTGCCAGTAACAACTGGTTATCAATCAATCGAACTTTAATGAGAGTTTTAGGACTGAAAACAACCGTACTCTTAGGTGAACTGTGTTCTGAGTATGATTACTGGGAACGTGAGGGTAAGTTGATAGACGGTATGTTCTATTGTTCGATTGAACACCTAGAAGAACAGACTACATTATCTCGATATGAACAGACCACATCTATCAACCAACTAAAGGAACTTGGAATACTTGAAGTTGTACTCAAGGGAGTGCCCGCGACTAGATACTTCAAATTCAATAAATCCCAGTTTGTTAATTTTTTACAAACTAGATTGTTAGAAACTGACAAACCAGATAGTGAAAAACTAGCACGAAACTATAATATACAAACTAGAATAAAAGAAACTAAAGAAACTTTATCTAAAGATAAAGTAGACTCTGACGAGTCTTCCATTGAAACATCCCAAGAAAATATCCAAGAAACTGAAACAAATAAACCAATAAGAAAGAGACTATTTGATACAGATGATACAGGAGAAGAGAAACCAAAGAGAAAGAAAGGTAACTTGTTCGAGCGATGTGTAGAAGAAGCCAAGAACCGATATCACGATGAGTTACTTACAGTTGTCTTGGAATATTTGAATTACCGCATAAAGAGCAAACAGCACGGCTTCGGATTTCAAGCATGGGTAAATCTTCTTAACAAACTCGATGCACTTGCAGACTTTGACCAAGAAAAGATTAAAATAGTGGAGCAGTCCTTACAGATGAAGTGGGACACCTTTGCAGAACTCAGAACATGGGGCAGAAAAACAGGCTGTGAACGTTTTGGCGAGACCGAGGATATGCGAAGCGGTGTTCCAGTCGGAGAAGTTTTGGACATACAATTTTAAGGGGCAGAACAGATGTGTGAGTGTTGGTACAAAGAAGTATGCGAGAGTTACGGCGAGAACTGTGACAGAGTGTGCGTACGGTATGCGGAAATGAAGTATCTCATGGAGAGCAGTAATCTTCCTGTATTCAGACGCAGACCGCAGATATTGTCTCCCGAACCGTGTGACCTCAAGGCATATATACGGTTAGACGATATCAAGCAGGACATCGTGAACTTCGTGGAGCAGGGCAGGAACCTGTATATATGCAGTAAGACCACTGGCAATGGCAAGACGTCGTGGGCAATTAAACTGATGCTTAAGTACTTCGACGAGATATGGTACGGCAATGGTTTCAGACAGCGTGCATTGTTTATTCACGTGCCGACATTCCTAGCCAAGTGCAAGGACTTTAATACTGTGGACGAGGACTTCGAGTTATTAAAGCGCCGTGTACAGGAAGTTGACCTTGTGGTATGGGACGATATCGGCGGTGTGGATATGTCGTCGTATGACTACACCAACTTACTCGTGGCTATTGACGCTAGGGAAGCCAACGGCAAGGCGAACATCGTTACAGGTAACAACGTGACGGCAAAGGAACTTACCAAGGTCGTCGGGCAGAAGATAGCGAGCCGACTGTTTGGCAAGGGGTGCGAGATTATAGAGTTTAAGGGCGGTGACCGCAGATGACAGAGGGCGAAAATCAGGTAGTTCTAATCGAAAATCAGATTATCAGCAGAATTTTGGAGACTAAGGACTGGTCTATCGTTATCGAAAACCTTTTGGACGAGACGTACTTTCCGTCGTGCAGAGAGGAGTTCAAGTTTATCCGTGACCACGTAGACGAGTACGGTAATGTGCCTGACCAAGCCACATTTCTAGCCAAGTTTCGCGACTTCGAGTTAGTGGAAGTTACAGAGCCTAACGAATATCTTGTGAATGCACTTCGCGAGGAAGACCTTTACCGCAGGAGCGTGCCAGTAGTCTACAAAATCCGTGACCTTTTGCAGGTCGATGCGAACTTGGCGGCAGAGTTCATGATGGGAGCGGTCAAGGACTTACAGCCTGAGTACAATATCAAGGGCACAGACCTAGCGGCGACCGCCATGCAGAGATATGAAGAGCACGTGGAGCGCGGGTCAAATCCCGACAAATGGTACTTCGAAAGCGGTTTCAAGGAGTTGGACGACGTTATACGCGGTATACAGCGTATAGAGGAGTTCTTCGTAATCGTAGCACGTACGAACGAGGGCAAGTCGTGGGTACTTGAGAAGATGGCTTCCCATGTTTGGAAGTTAGGGTTTAATGTCGGATATTTCAGCCCTGAGATGAGTGTAACGACCACAGGTTTCCGTTTTGACACACTGCTGGGTAATTTCTCGAATACAGGACTTGCCACAGGACAGAAAGGCGGAGACGAGTATAAGGCGTTTGCGGAAGAGTTGCAGACACGGAAAAACAAATTTATCATGTCCTCTTCCAGTGACTTCGGAAAGACCGTAACGGTATCTAAACTGCGTAACTGGGTCAGAAAGTATAAGTTAGACCTTATTGCGCTTGACGGTATCCACTATATTACAGACGAGCGCGCGCATAAGAATGATAACGAGACCACACGGCTTACCCACATCAGCGAAGACCTTATGGCATTGAGCATCGAGTTAGGGGTGCCAGTGCTTACCGCAGTGCAGGCGAACCGTGCAGGTGTAGTAGAACCTAACTCCGATGCGCTTCCCTCTATTGAGCATATTAGAGACAGTGACGGCATCGCGCACAATGCGACCCGTATCCTTGCTATAAGACAGAAAGATAATATGCTTTTTATGCAAGTTCAAAAAAATCGTGGCGGTAGACGTGGCGACAAACTGCGTTACTTGTGGGATATTGATACAGGGAACTTTCAGTATGTTGTATCTGATGACAGCCATGGCAGAAGTAGACCAAACCCTACGGAGAGTAAGCCTAGAGACCGCGGAAATGTTTTTTGAAAAATTTTGAAAAAACCTATTGACACGCAAGTAACCACATGGTATACTAAAGTCACAAAGCAAGGGGGAACACCCCAAACGAACTCGAAAAACTAAAAGACCTAGCAGGAGGAAACGAAAATGACAAAGTATAACAAAGCAAACATCATGAACGACGCATGGACATTCTTTAAGGCAAACCGCTACGGCACATTTGGTGAGTGCCTGAGAAGAGCATGGGCAAACGCTAAGGCATTTGTCAAGGCAAATGAGGAGAACGGCGAAGCAAGAACATGGTTCGGTTGGACACTCTTCGGACGCGAAGTAATCCACGGTGAGACAGGCAAAATCAAGTTCACCATCACAGACCCGAAGACAAAGAACGGCACAAGAGCCATCACACTCTTCACACTGGCACAGACCTGCGAAGCAGGAACACAGCCGCCGAAAGCACAGGCAGTTTAATAGGGGGGTGCACCATGAATAACGAACTCAGAGACGCAATTATTACAGTTCTCACATCGCAGTATAAGTATGACGCTCCTGAAGCGTTCAGAGCAGTAAAGCGCGCAGGGTATGAAGTTTACAAGAACGACGGCAAGTGGGTCGTCAGAAATCCCAACACCTACAAGACAGTTTATCTCTCCTATCGCGGAGATAAGTTGCAGTTATATACAGGTCGCGGTGACATTGACAAGGTGGACATCATTGACTATCTGAACAAGCCGTATAATCGCGCTAAAGTAGAGTATCTGTACGCGCCGTCTCGCTCCAAGGTACAAGACCTCGGTTGGGAGAAGCATTGGGTACAGGTCAAGGAAGACAAGATTGCACAGTTGGAAAAGCAACTTGCAGAGGCAAGAGAAGAACTTGTCAAGGCAAATGTGGAACTTACAAAGCGCCGTATGCGCTACGGACTTATCAAGTGAGGTGGGCTATGGACAGAGAGACAGTTATTGAGCAGTTAGAAATCATTGCAAGGGACTTTGAAGAAGAGTATAACGCTTGCCCCGTTTCTATCTATGAGGCAATTCGACTTTTGAAAGGGGACGAGGAATGACAATAGAACAGAAGCAGAAGTTACTTGTTGACTACATGGTGGAGGTCGTTCGTCATTATGACCTCCCCGAGGAACAGTTTATCATGGTATTACCGTACATTATCCAACGAGTGTTTAGTCGGTTAACTGAAGCCGAGCGCGAGGAGTGGAATACATGGTTTGACAATAGTGTTCCTAGACACGTGTACGATAAGTGCATCACATATATCAGCGACATGGACAGCACAGAGTTGTCTAATGAGGCAGTATTGCAGAGATTACGAAAGGTGGGGCTAGTATGAGACAGAGTAGTAAAGCAGAAAATCAGAAGTTGGCTAAGTACATCACAGCAGTAGAGGGTAAGCCGTGTTTTTACTGCGTGTTGTGTGGGGAGTTCTATTACGGCTATGGTAACAACCCGCATCCGTTAGCCGTTGGTGAGGATGACGAATGCTGTAATGACTGCAATACCACAAAGGTTATACCAGCGAGGTTAGCGCAGTGTTAATCGACGGCGTTCATATTGACCATAGTCTTGAAGAAGTCTTGGGTGAGTTGCAGAGTCAGTTGCACGCCCAAGACATTCCTTTACTTCACAAGATGACTTCTACACCCACGGACGTCATGGTCACATGCCCATACCACAAAGGGGGTCAGGAGCGCAAGCCGTCCGCTGGTATCCGTAAGAGTGACGGACTGTTTCACTGTATGGCATGTCAGGAAACCCACAGTCTTACAGAAGTCATCGCGCACTGTTTTGGCTATACAGACCCTATGGTGGGCTGGCGGTGGTTACAGAAGCACTTTATCAGTGTGGGACAGGAGCAGAGAAAGCCCCTTGAGTTAGACCTTGAGCGTAATGTACCCAAATTTCGCGCAGAATACGTCCAAGAAGACGTTCTAGATAAATTTAGGTATCTGCACCCTTATATGTACAAGCGTGGCTTAAATGACGAAATAATTGAGTTATTCGACATAGGATACGACCGTGACACAGAATGCATCACGTTTCCTGTACGGGATATCCACGGAAATACTCTTTTTGTGGCGCGCAGAAGCGTAAAGACCAAGTACTTCAATTATCCGAGTGGCGCAGAAAAACCGCTATATGGTATCTACGAACTTTCCAAGAACCCAAGTAAAGAGGTCATCGTGTGCGAAAGTATGCTGGACGCGCTGGTGTGCTGGGTGTGGGGCAGACCTGCTGTAGCCATGAACGGACTTGGGACAGACTTGCAGTTCAAGCAGTTATCCCAACTTAATTGCCGTAAACTGATATTAGCGACAGACAATGACGATAGTGGCAGGCGCGCCCGTACGCGTATCAAATCCAAGGTGCGTGGCAAACTGGTCACCCAATTTGACTATGCATCTTATCCCGCAGGCAAGAAGGACATGAACGACCTTACAGAGGACGAGTTTAGAAACTTGCGGGAAATTTTTTGAAAAACGCTTGACAAACATTATGAACAGCGTTATTATGATATTGCAAACAAGCAAAACAACTCGTAGAACTCAAAGGAGATAAACATTATGGGTAAGAAAGATATTATCGAGAAAATCAGAAAAACTGACGCGGCGTTGGCGGGCATCCTTACCATTGCATGTGAGGACTATCACAAAAAGCAGGGCGGAGACATCTACGCATGGGGCTATATTCAGGGCATGTGCGGTGCACTTGAGCGCTTGGGCGTTATCACAGCCGAAGAAAAGATGGTTCTGTTTAAGGAGGTATGACCTATGACAACGACAACACTTTACACTATTGAGCAACTTACTGGCGAAGCCTATATGGAAGCACTTTCCCACGTTGTATTTATCGTTAAGACGACAATAAAGAAAGACGTTAACGTCAAGGATGACGTTCCGTTCCTAGAAGCAGTAGCAAAGAAACTGGACTTTCAGTTTGACGAGAACGGTGTACTCCGCAGAATTGATTATAAGGGGGTGTAAGCATGGCAGAGTTTATTGACCAAACTATCACATTCACCTACGAAGAACTTAAGGTTCTGCGCAATGCACTTGTTGCCTATGAGGCGGAAGAAGACAAGTATTTTGACGCTCTGTATGACAAGGTAGAACACGGTATCCATGTTTCCCTTGGTGAGCGTATCCGCGTTTCAGAAGCCGCGTGCGGTGACTGCGAGTATCAGGGTTCTGCAATGTGCCCGCTGTATCATGGTAATACATGTCAACTCCGTGAAGACATGATAGAAACTTATCGCAAGGAGGAACTGGCGGAATGAGAGAAGACATGAAACCAGTATTTGAGTACTACACAATAGAGAATACGACCGAGTACTTTAATCACACGTCAGGCTTGTATGCGACTCTCCACGCCGCTGAAAGCCATCTGTCAGAGTTTGCGGACTGGTGGTCACGAAAGGGGACGGGCACCATTTATCATGTGTGGTATACGTACGATAACGATACCGTAGTTGAACACAAGGACTTTGTAAAGCGCGTTCGCTATCAATGTGGAGAATACGTAGTAGAAACACGCGCAGGTGGTGCAATATGAAGCGCTGGGAATGGAGTCGGGATAACAGTACTTGGGTTCCCGTGGTCAAGTGTCCGTACTGCGGTTTTACCTTTAGCCCTTTTGCAGTCATGTTTTCTAGGTGTGTTGTTTGTGACAGACACGTACGTAAACCCAAAAAAGATTACTGGGACGCGATGAAAGACGAGGTGAAAAAGGATGAGCAGTAATACACGTTCTTGGACGGTGCGCAAAAACATTGGTACAGCGGGTGCGCCCAAGTTTATTTGGCGTAAGTTCACGTTTAAGCGAGTTGACGGTGGTTGGGAACATTACGGTAACTACATCATAAAGGTCACTAAGGTCAAAGACTATGTTCGACCGTTTATCGTGACTCTGTATTCTTATGAACCGTTCAAGGGAGATAACGTTTGTGAGTTGCGGTATTCTGTGCAGTCTTACTCTGTGCAATGGGGCTTGGACAGACTGGTAACAGAGGGTTTCTTAGATTTAACAAGAGAGGCTTGACAAACGTCTAACATAATGTTAAACTAGACTTGTCGATAAGGACAAATCATAGAACTCGAAAAGGGGGCTAACACAATGTATCGTACATTTAACATCTATCTCAATGACAAACAGAAAGTATCAGAGGCACTTTTAGGCTTACTCGGTTTCGTTGACTACGCAAGTGGTCAGTGGATACGGGACGAGTCTAATTCGGCTATCGTAGATGAACTTGTTCATGCGCTTACTGACATCGGTTACGAGTGGGTAGTCGGCATGGACTACGAAGACATGTTCGAAGAGGGCACACGCCACTTTACGAACCTCGCAGAGTGGTCGGAGTGGTATGACAATTAAGGTTGCAAGGGCAGACGCCCACAACATATAAAAACTTGAAAAACTAGGAGGAAAAAATTATGGCAAGTTTTGGTGTTGACCGTGCAGAGCAGTACGGCGGACAGGGTGGAAGTGGTTACTTCTCACTCAAGAATGACAAGGACACAGCAAGAGTAAGGTTTCTCTACAACGGAATTAGCGACGTGCTCGGTTACTCCGTCCATGAGGTCGAGGTAAACGGCAAGAAGCGTTACGTTAACTGTCCGAGAGAATATGGTGAGTCTCTTGACAAGTGCCCCATGTGTAAGGCAGGAAGCCCAGTGCGTGTGAAGTATTTCATCCCACTGTATCTGCTTGACAGCGGTAACACGGTAGTTTGGGAGCGTGGCAAGGAGTTTGGTAACAAGTTATCTTCCCTGTGTTCACGTTATCCGAACCTCGTAACCCATCGCTTCGAAATCGAGCGTAACGGTGCCCGCGGAAGCAAGGAGACTTCTTACGAAATCTATCCGCTTGCAGACGTGCCCGAAGACAAGGACATGCGCGTAGATGACTTTGACGTCACAGACCCGCTTGGTGGTCTTATCCTTGTTAAGTCCAACGACGAAATGGAAGAGTACCTGCGTACAGGTTACTTCCCTGAAGCAGGTGCACAGGGTGTCAGCAGACGTCCCGAACGTGCACAGGATAACTCCATGCCGTTCGATACAACTCCGTTCGAT
>AUXO015603373.1_pt1 | contig 46088 bp, 44 predicted proteins | sample 768731 | NCBI WGS metagenome assembly AUXO01 (sample SAMN02715735, study PRJNA202380) | gut metagenome | biome: sheep rumen | host: Ovis aries | place: New Zealand: Palmerston North | reverse complement strand
GGTAGAGCAGAGGACTGAAAATCCTCGTGTCACTGGTTCGATTCCGGTTCTGGGCACGAAAAAAGAAAAACCGTTCAGATCTGAAAGATCTGAACGGTTTTTCTAGTTTAGGAAGGAAATGTTTAACAGTATACTTCTACAGTCACTTCCTTGATACTAGGATCACTTGGAAGCGGAAGAAGGTCAGAAGTAATCTGTTTGTTATTCACTACCAGGTATTTTTCTTCTGAGTTACCATGGAAATGAATATGATAAACGACACCACGATATAATCGTGTAATCGTGAAATCACCAAAGTCTTTTGGAAGGCATGGATGAATGCGAAGTCCCATATAATCCGGACGGATTCCCAAGAGTTCCTGAGAGATACTAAGGAAGGTCCATGCTGCGGTTCCTGTTAACCAACTATTCTTAGCCTCTCCATAATTAGGGGCGCTTCGTCCTGCAATCATCTGGCTATAAACATATGGCTCGGTCCGATGAATTTCGCTAATAGACTCCAGATTAGATGGACAGGTTCTCATATAAGCAGCATAGGCATCCTCTGGCCGGCCGGCCCTGGCGTTGGCGGCTACAATCCATGGATTGTTATGACAGAAAATCGCACCATTCTCCTTGTAACCAGGCGGATAGCTGGAAATTTCTCCCAGTTCTAAGTGGTACTTGGTATAGCAAGGCCAAAGAATTTCGATTCCATAGTCATTGGTCAGATACTTCTTTACAGATTCCATGGCCTGCTGGGCATAGCCTTCCTTAATGCCAATTCCGGCAAGGACACAAAATCCTTGAGGTTCGATGTAAATCTTTCCCTCTTGGCACTCCTTGCTTCCCACCTTATTCTCATAGGCATCATAGGCTCGTAAGAACCACTCGCCATCCCAGCCATAGCTTAGAACGGCCTGGGTCATCTTTTCAATTTCTTCTCGAAGCTCCAAAGCTTCCTTGGCAAATGTATCCTTTTGCCAATGCTTTGCCAGATAATCACAAAGTGCTGCATAGTCCTCGGCATACTTTACAAACATGCCGGCAATAAAGACAGATTCCGCCTTGCCACTTTCAAAATTAGAAGCGGTCTGGAAGCTTTCTCCCGGTTCTTTAGAAAAGCAGTTTAAGTTTAAGCAGTCATTCCAATCGGCCCGACCAATCAAAGGAAGTCCGTGAGGACCCTTGTTGTGAATGGTATAGTGTAAGCTCTTACGCAGATGGTCAATCAAAGGCTGTGCCTTGCTTTCATCGTTGTTATAAGGAGTAGGAACCTCTAAAATGGAAAGGTCGCCGCTTTCTCGAATATAAGCACAGGTACAGGCAACTAACCAAAGGGGATCATCATTAAATCCAGATCCAATGTCTGCATTCCCCTGTTTGGTAAGAGGCTGATATTGGTGGTAAGTGGAACCATCTTCAAATTGGATGGAAGCAATATCAATAATTCTCTCCCTGGCCCTGTCTGGAATCATGTGCACAAAACCTAAAAGATCCTGGCAGGAATCTCGGAAGCCCATGCCTCTTCCGGTGCCGCTTTCATAATAACTGGCACTACGGGACATATTAAAGGTCACCATACACTGATATTGGTTCCAAATATTTACCATTCGATTAATATGCTGGTTGGAAGATTGTACATGATAGTGAGAGAGCAGGTCATCCCAATAAGTCTTTAGGGCATCCTTGGCCTGAAGGAAATCTTCATCTGTCTGGAAGTCTTCCATTAAAGCATGGGCAGGTTTCTTATTAATGATTCCAGGAGCTTCCCACTTATCCTCTTCTTCTAACTGGCAATATCCCAGCTGGAAGAGGAAGGACCGCTCTTCACCCGGCTTTAAGACAAGATCAATTCTATGACCGGCCATAGGGGACCAGCCGCTGGCAATGGAGTTACCACTCCTTCCCTGTTCTACCATGGAAGGACTGTCAAAACCATGAAAGGTTCCTAAGAAAGTATCCCGGTCGGAATCAAAACCATCTACCTTGGAATTTACCGTAAAGAAGGCATAATGATTTCGTCGCTCCCGGTATTCGGTTTTATGGTAAATCGTGGAACCTTCGATTTCCACCTCGCCAGTACTTAGGTTTCGCTGAAAATTAGTGGAATCATCCACGGCATTCCAAAGACACCATTCTAGGGCACTGTATAGCTGTAATTTCTTTTCTTCCGAACTATGATTTTTAATAACCAGACGATTTAACTCACAATTCTTATTTAGGGGAACCAAGAAAGTCATATCCACCGATATCTGATTTTTCGCTCCATGAAAACTGGAATAGCCAAGACCGTGGCGACATTGATATTCGTCTAACCTGGTCTTAGCCGGAAGGAAGCTGGGACTCCAAATGGTATCCCCATCTTTAATGTAATAGCATCTTCCTCCCTGATCGGCAGGTACATTATTATAGCGATATCTAGTGATACGCCGAAGTTTTGCATCCTTATAGAAGTGATAGCCACCGGCGGTATTGGAAATCAATCCAAAGAAACCATCATTCCCCAGATAGTTGATCCAAGGTAGGGGTGTGGCTGGAGTTTCGATGACATATTCCTTATGAACATCGTCGAAATACCCGAATTTCATAAAAAACCCTCCTAACATAACTCATATATCGAAATCGTTTGCGTTTAGATATATTTTAATGAATGAAGTCCGAAAATTCAAGTATAGAAAATAAATATAGCAAAACCACTAATTTGTTATTAATTTTCGTTTTTTTAAAACTAAGGGGAATGTTAGTAGGAATCAAGGATCTTTCGAATTTCGAAAAGGTTTTCTTTAAAATTAATTGTGTAATATTTACAAAAAAAACATATGCATGTTGACTTTTTTATGCAAATAGACTTATAATGAGCTTGCGAAAACGTTTAAGGGTTTGCGATAGATTTCGAAAGGATTGAAATCTAAGAAACATACTCGTGGACAGTTTAGAAGGGAAATAGTTATGGTTACGATTACTGATATTGCAAAACAATTAGGGGTTTCACCCGGGACAGTCAGCAAGGCCTTAACGGGAAAGAAGGATGTTAGTGAGAAAACAAGAGAGAAGGTATGTAAGGCTGCTAGAGAATTGGGATATCTTCCCAATGCGGCTGCAAGATCACTAAAGACCCATCGGTCCCATAACCTGGGAGTCCTATTTGTAGATGAAATGCAAAGCGGACTAAAACATCAGTATTTTGCAGCTGTTCTCAATAGTTTTAAGGTAGAGGCAGAACGCTTAGGATATGATATTACCTTCATTTCCAATAGCATTGGTCCAAATCCTATGAGCTATAAAGATCATTGCAGGTACCGCAATTGCGATGGAGTAGTGATTGCTTGTGTGAATTTTGAAGATCCTAAGGTGGAAGAATTGATTAAAAGTCGGATTCCAACCGTATCCATTGACTATGTATATGAGGGACAGATGTCGGTCCTTTCCGATAACTATCAGGGAATGACAGATTTAGTAGAATATGTAATCAGCATGGGACATGAAAAGATTGCATTTATTCATGGAGAGCTGACCTCAGTTACCAAGAAACGACTTGCTGCATTTTATGATGTTTGTGCAAAACACGGGATTAAGATTCCGGAAGAATATGTAAAGGCAGCAAGATATCATGATGCAGAAAGTAGTATTAAGGCTACGGAAGAAATCCTAGCTTTGAAAGACAGACCAACTTGCATCATGTATCCGGATGACTTTTCTTATATAGGGGGGATGACAGTTTTAGAAGGTCACGGATTACGTATTCCAGAAGATATTAGTGTAACAGGATATGATGGAATCCTCTTATCCAAGCTTCTTAATCCGAAGCTTACGACACTTTATCAGGATACGGAACGTTTAGGAAAAGAAGCTGCCATGAAGTTGGTAAGTTTGATTGAGAATCCGGAGGAAACTTATCCGGTACAAGTAAGCGTTTCAGGAGAATTGATTCAGGGAAAATCAGTAAAAAAACTATTTTAAGTACTAAAGGAGGAAGTATTTATGAGAAACATGAAAAAAGCGATTGCTTTATCTATGGCAACCTTGATGGCAGTGTCAGCAACGGCATGCGGAAGTAGTTCCAAAACTTCAAAATCCATTAAAGATTTAAAACTTACAAATGGTGGAAAAGTACTTCGTATTTATTGCTGGAATGAAGAGATTCAGTCAAGATTTGCAGATTATGTGGAAACAGCAGAGGATGAGATTGACGGAACTAAGATTGAATGGGTAGTAACCGCGAATAAAGACAATGCTTATCAAAAAAAGTTGGATGAGGCCCTAAAGGCTCAGCCATCTAAGGAAGCTAAAGATCGTGTGGACATGTATTTAATCGAGGCAGACTATGCATTAAAGTATGTAAATAGTGATTATTCCGTAGATGTAAAGGATCTTGGATTAACCGATGATGATTTAAAAGATCAGTATCAGTATACCAAGGATATTTGTACCAATGATAAAGGAGAACTAAAAGCCGTTTCATGGCAGGCAACTCCTGGACTCTTTGCCTATAGACGTTCCATTGCAAAGGATGTATTAGGAACCGATGATCCGGAGGAAGTTCAGAAATCATTAGCCAGCTGGGAAGAATTTGATAAGGTAGCTGCTAAGGCACATGAAAAGGGATACAAGATGCTTTCGGGTTATGATGATGCATATCGTGTATTCTCTAATAATGTATCTAGTGCGTGGGTGAATGATAAAAAAGAAGTAGTAATTGATGACAATATTATGAAGTGGGTAGATCAGACCAAGACTTATACCGAAAACGGATATAACAATAAGTCTTCTCTTTGGGATGATACCTGGAATGCAGATCAGGGTTCTGCAGGTAAGGTATTTGGATTCTTTTATTCTACCTGGGGAATTAACTTTACCTTACTTGGTAACTCACTTGATACTTCTGTAGAGGATGGCGGTAAGGAAGAAGTTGGCAATGGTGCATATGGTGATTATGCAGTATGTCAGGGACCTGAATCATATTATTGGGGTGGTTCTTGGTTAGTAGCTGCACCAGGTAGTGATAACAAGGATTTAATTTGTGACATTATGAAGAAGCTTACCTGTGATAAGGACACCATGAAGAAGATTACAGAAGATACACAGGATTACACCAATAATATAAGTGCAATGGAAGAACTTGCAGCAAGCGACTTCCATTCAGCATTCTTAGGAGGACAGAACCACATTGCATTATTTGCAGAGGCAGCTCCAAAGATTGATATGAGCAACACATCTGCATATGATCAGGGATGTAATGAAGAGTTCCAGACTGCGATGAGAGAGTACTTTGATGGTAATGTTACAAAGGAAGAGGCAATTGAAAACTTCTATAAGGCAATTACCAAGAAGTATCCTGAATTAAAGAAACCGGAATAAAGATGTAAGAACAAAATGTTGGCCGGCTTTTATAGGCCGGTCAATATTTTTATCTCTGTGAGGGAGACTTGAACAGAAAACAAAACGTTTACTCGGTGGATAATAAAAAATCCACGGATTAAAACAAAGGGAGGCAGTTATGAGTGCTAAATTAGAAGATGCAAATACAATACCCCAAACCGCCAAATCGAACAGTGGGACGAGTGGTAAAAAAATAAAAGGAGTAAATTACAATAAGTGGGGATATTTCTTTATTCTTCCCTTCTTCCTTGTATATATTATTTTCCAGTTGATACCTTTGGTTTCTACCTTCCGCTACAGTTTTTATGAACACTACATTAGTCAGGGACTTTTGTCAGAGGAAGTGATTCATCGGTTTGTGGGAATTGAGAATTATAAGACCGTCTTTACTGATAAGGAAACGTGGAGGACTTTAGGAAATACCATGATCATGTGGCTAATGGGTTTTGTTCCCCAGATTATTATTTCATTGCTGTTTGCTTCCTGGTTTACCGATTTGAGATTGCGGTTAAAGGCCACTGGCTTGTTTAAAACAGTAATCTATATGCCAAATCTGATTATGGCATCTGCATTTTCCATGTTATTCTTTGCTCTGTTTTCACCGAATGGACCAGTGAATGATATTTTGATTCATGCAGGAATTATAAAGGAAAGCTTTCGGTTTTTCAGCCATGCCGGAGCTACAAGAGGTTTGGTTGCTCTTATGAATTTTTTAATGTGGTTTGGTAATACCACCATTCTTTTAATGGCGGCGATTATGGGAATCGATCCATCCCTATATGAATCTGCCCAAATTGATGGGGCATCCTCTGGGCAGATTTTCCGGAGTATCACCCTTCCTCTGATTCGACCAATTTTAGTATATGTGGTAATTACTTCTATGATTGGTGGTCTTCAGATGTTCGATGTTCCACAGATTTTAACCGATGGAACGGGTAGCCCATACGGAACTACAAAGACCATGGTTATGAACCTGAATGAACATCTCTACAGTAAAAACTATGGTATGGCAGGTACCATTTCGGTTCTGTTGTTTGTCTTATCGGCAATCTTAAGTATCGCAGTCTTTTTGATTACCATTCGTCCAGATACTTCAGAAGTAAAGAAGAAAAAAAGTAAAAGTAAGTAAGGAGGCCTAACATATGAAAAGAAAAGATGATTCTGGTGCAGGTCTTACCATTCATCGTGTGATCTGCTATCTTGTATTAATATTTTTTACCCTGCTTGCCCTCTTTCCATTCTATGTTCTGATTGTAAATGCTACCAGAGCGCATGCAGATATTCAAAAGGGCTTCTCCGCATTCTTTGGAGGTTCTGTTGTATCAAACTTTAAGGCAGTTCTTAGGGATGATGCTCATCCTCTGGTGCGTGCCATGTTAAACAGTTTTATCATTGCGGCATCCTCATCGGCATTAACCGTATATTTCTCGGCATTTACGGCCTATGGAATTAATACCTATAAGGATTTTAAATTTAGAAAATTTGCCAATGGTTTTATACTCTTAATCATGATGGTTCCTACCCAGGTTTCTGCCCTTGGATTTATTGATTTGATGGCTCAGTTTGGATTAACAAATACCTTCTGGCCACTGATTATTCCTTCCATTGCAGCACCAGCGGTTTACTACTTTATGTTGTCCTATATGGAATCTTCTCTTCCTATGGAGATTGTAGAGGCAGCAAGAATTGATGGAGCCAATGAATTTAAAACCTTTAATACCATTATTATTCCTATGTTGAAGCCAGCCTTGGCCGTACAGGCAATCTTTGCCTTTGTTCAGTCATGGAACAATTACTTTATTCCACAGCTGATCATTGATTCTAAGAATAATAAGACTCTGCCAATCTTAATTGCAGAGTTGCGTTCCGCAGACTTTACCAAGTTTAATATGGGACAGCTGTATATGTCCATTGCATTTGCAATTGTGCCGGTAGTAATTGTCTACTTAATTCTTTCAAAACAGATTGTAAGAGGCGTTACTCTTGGTGGTGTAAAGGGATAAAAAAGAAGAATCAGATACCGCTTTTCCCAGTGGAAAGCGGTATCTTTTATTGATAATTCCCAAACTCTGGATTCATTGACGAAAAATGCTTCTTGTGATATATTTTATAAGGTTAGGGACATCTTAGAAACTACCAGAAGGGAGGCACAAGATGCTTACAATTTTCAAAACAGAGAATGGCATTCTCACAGAAGAAGAAGAGATTACCTCAGGCGTTTGGATTGATTTACAGGATCCTACCATGGAAGAAACATCCAGGCTTAGTAGGCATTTTGATATCGACCTGGTAGATATTCGAGCAGCGTTGGATGATGAAGAGGCATCTCGAGTGGACTTAGAAGATGGTTATACCCTGATTCTGGTGGACATCCCATTTGAAGAGGAGAGAAATGACCGTAAGGCCTATTCCACCATTCCCCTTGGTATTATTATTGTAAAAGATGCAATTATCACCGTATGTTCGGAAGAGAATGATGTTATGAAGGTCTTCCGTAAGAACCGTGTGCGAAGCTTAAGTACCAAAAAGAGAATGAGATTTGTATATCAGGTTTTGTTCCGTACTGCCAGTGTTTATCAGAATTACCTTCGAATCATTGACCGCAGACGTAGTAATATTGAGACCCGGATCATGGATGATTCCACAGAGAATAGTGATTTAATGGACCTTCACGAGTTAGAGACAAACCTGGTCTATTTTGCAACTTCTCTTTCGGCCAATAACATGGTTTTAGACCGATTAACCAGATATGACCGGATTGAACAATATCCGGAAGACAAGGAATTGTTAGAGGATGTAATGGTCGAGAATCGTCAGGCGATTGAGATGACCAATATTTATCGGGATATCCTTCATGGTACCAGGGAACTGGTGTCTACTTTGATTAACAATCGAATGAATGATATCATGAAAATTCTCACATCCATTACCTTGGTTATGGCGATTCCTACCGTAATCAGCGGACTTTATGGAATGAATGTAAACGGAAAGGGAATGCCCCTTTCCGGCACTCCCTTTGGATTCGCAATTATTTCTTTTGTAACACTTGCAATCTGCTGTATTGTAATGTGGATTTTACACAAACGACAAATGTTATAGATAAGTCTTTGCTTTATTGGCCGGCTCCCTTCTTTGCAAGGGAGTCGGCTATTTCATTATAGGTAACCCCTGTGTGGGCGTCCACCTTAAAAAATTCAATTTGAATCTGATCTTTTAGGTCTTCATAGAAGGAAACATACTGCTTGGTTCCTTCCTTGTTGGCTTTCCATAGGCCCAAAGGCCATTTGGCAATCCCCTCGTAGTCGTGAAAGATTATTAGGCGGTTGGCGTTTGCTTTTCTGGCAAGTTCCATAGCCTTCATGGAAGCGAAGATTTCTCCGGTTACGTTTCGCATGGATACTAGGTCAGGGGCCGAACAATCTCCATAGTAGTGACTTTCTTCTCCCTGATAGAAGAAGACAACGCCGTAACCACACTGGCTGCTTGCTGCGTTAAAGCTTCCATCTACATAAGCAAGGGCGAGGGTGGAATCTTCCAGGGTAGATGCAATGGGGTCTTTGGGTTCCTCTGTTTTTGAATCAGAAAGACCTGCCATAAAATGTTCTGCTTCTGTTCTTGTTTCAAAGCCTTGAAAAAGGGCTCCTTTAAAACCAGTGACCTGCTTTTGGCAGTCTGGCCAGTTCGTGTAAATGCCCGGCTCACGTCCTACAGCCACGGCATAGAAATTCTTTTTTGCAGCCATATTATTCCTTTTCCTTTACAGTCGTATTCCATGGATTTTCTAAATCCGGATCCGTTGGGTCCCAACCGGCATAGGGAGAATCTGGAGAAATGGTTCCAAGGCTAGGAACCCCCAGTTCTCCGGCACTGGAAAGATCATCATAGATTACTACCTGAGTGCCGGCAGGACAATTGTCATAAATCCACTTGGCATCTCGCACGCAAAGACGAATGCAGCCAAGGGAAGCAGGACTTCCTAAATCATTAAATTCCTCTGTAATTAAGGTGTCCTTATTGGTAGAAGAGTAGCAAACCGAGTGGAAGAGAATATGTCCCGTGATTCGGGTGGAATACTGGGCATAGGTACCATCCACCATTTGATGCCATTCATACTGATCCGAGGTATAGTAAGTACCCGTAGGAGTAGAAGTATAAGGGTCTGCCACCGAACAGAGAAAAGCCAAACATGGAACGTCATAGGCCCCGTCATAGCTTAGGCCATAGACGGTAACACAGTTGGCAATCCGGTTAACCAAAATCTTATAAGGGTGGGCAGCATAGAAATTAATCTGATCCTTAAATTTTTCCTCCCACTCCTCTTGGTTTAAATCCTGATAAACATAGTTGGAGGATTTTGCCGGAATGGTCTCGGTTTCAGAAGAGGATGCTTTCTTTTTCTTTTTTTTCTTTTTACTGGTACTTTCAGGCTCTGTGGTAGAGTCTTGTTCCAAATTGATCTGCTTGTCGGTGGCCTTACTGGTCAAATATCCCTGGTCAGAAGAATTCTTTGTAGAGTGTAAGACCCCGGCAGTAATGGCAAAGACCATCAAAAGAAGAATCGAAAGTAAGATGCTGATTAATAGTAGAGAAAGTTTTTTCATAATGATTTCCTAAACATAGTTCCATTTTCTTTTCATTTGAAAAGATAGAATTAGTTTACTTGCAAGAGGGAGATTTTTCAAGTCAAATATGACTTAAGTCACATATCTTTGTGACCTCTTGCACTTGGAAAAGAAGGAAAGATAAGGTATTTTAAGGATAAGAAAAAAATAGGGAGGTTCTTATGAGCAAGCCAGTTGTGGAAATAAAAAATTTAGTCAAACGTTATGGAGACCAGTTAGCAGTGGATCATTTTTCCTTGCAGCTGGAAGAAGGAGAAATCTTGGGACTCCTGGGACCGAATGGTTCCGGAAAGACCACAACCCTTCACTGTCTTTTGGCTTTATTAAAATATGATAAGGGAGAGATTCAGGTATTTGGAAAAGAGATGACACCGGAATCCTATGACAGCAAAAAGAACATTGGGGTGGTGATGCAGAATGTAGCGGTGGTGGATACTCTTTCGGTGTATGAAAATGTTGATTTCTTCTGTGGGCTTTATATTAGGGATAAGGAAACTAGGAAGAAGTATGTGGAAGAAGCCATTGCTTTTGTTGGATTAGAGGAATATAAGAAATACCGGCCAAAGAAACTATCCGGGGGACTTCTTAGAAGACTTAACATTGCTTGTGGAATTGTCCATAAGCCGAAACTGATTATTTTCGATGAACCAACGGTAGCGGTGGATCCTCAGTCAAGGAATGCGATTTTAGAGGGAATTCGAACCCTAAATCAAAGGGGAGCAAGTATTATCTACACCTCTCACTACATGGAGGAGGTAGAGGAACTTTGTTCAAGAATCGTCATTATGGACAAGGGGAAAAATGTGGTTTCGGGAAGTGCCGCACAGTTAAAGACCTCCATCCGAAATAGTGAAACCGTAACGGTAGAAACCAAGAAGCTTGACCAGGAAATCCTAGAGGAAATTCGACAAATCAACCATGTCTATCAGGTGACGCAAAGTGGAGACAAACTTAAAATTAAGTGCGACGGAGGCAGTCACAACCTAGTTCATATCATGAATTATTTGATTGAAAAAAAGGTGGATTTTGGACGAGTAACTTCGGAACTTCCAACCTTAAACGACGTATTTTTAGAGATAACAGGAAAGGAGTTGCGTGATTGATGTTTACTCACGTCTTTTTATATAAATTAAAAGAGATGTTTCGCATGAAGTGGTGCATCGGTTGGAATCTGGTCTTTCCCATTGTGCTTGCCACAGCCTTTTACATGGGCTTTGGAAATTTCATTCGTGAAGGGGAAGAAAAAGAAGTAACCCAGGTGGCAGTGGTAAAGGAAAGCGACACTAGCTTTACCGAAATCCTAAAGCGGGTGGATTTCTTGGAAATCAAGTGGACCAAGGAAGAAGAAGCCAAAAGACTCTTAAAGAAGGGAAGGGTAGATGGTATTTTCTACGGGCCTAAGGCAGAGGGAGACCAGCCCAAGCTGGTGATCAATGAAAATGGAGTGGGACAAACCCTCCTTTCTCAGTTTCTGAAGTCCTATAATTTATCGGAATTTCAGGTGAAAACCTTGATGGAATCCGAAAAAGTGGAAGACATTTCTAAGGCTATTTCACTGGTAAGCCAAGAAGTAGAATACGGTGAGGAAATCACCGGTTTTGGAAGCTACAAAAAAGAGGAGGAAATCTCTCCTTACATGCAGTACTTCTTTGCCTTAATCGCCATGGCAAGTTTATTTTCCGCTTGGCTTTCGGAGTTTATTTTAAAGGAGATGCTTGCAAGTCAGTCAGAAATAGGAAAGCGCTATGAGTGTGGTCCGATCAAAAGATCCATCACTATTTTAGCGGCAATCCTTGCCGGGTTTGTGATCGAAATCTTATGTAACGTGATTTTGGTTTGCTACATTCAGTTTGTTTTAAAATTATCCTTCCATGCACCTTTATTTTATGTATTTTTCATTTCCTGTCTGGCCGGTACTTGTGGAATCGCCTTTGGAATTTTCTTTGGAATCCTTTGTGCGGGAAAAGAAAATCTAATGGTCACGATTCCCCTTACCTTTTCCATGATTTGTTCCTTCTTTAGTGGATTGATGGTGGGAAATATCCAGCAGTTAATTCAAAACAAGATGCCAATCATTAACAAAATAAATCCGGCAGCAGTTTTATCAGATGGTCTTTATTCCATTGGAACCTATGGATTAGGGAGAGAATACTGGGTGGATGTAGCCATTCTTTTGGGAATGACCTTTGCCTGCATACTAATTAGTTCAATCATCTTAAGGAGGAAGTCCTATGCCAGTCTTTAAAGCATTTTTTAAAACCATCAAAGTCAGATTTTTAAGCATTGTGACCTACTTTATTATCTTCCTTATTTTTGGAAGTATGTCGGCAAATTCGAGCCGAACTGCTATGGAAGAAAAATTTCAAGAGGAAAAATTAAGCATTTACGTGGTGGACGAGGAAGAAAGCCCCCTAACTAAGGCCCTGATTGAAAGTCTTTCAAAGGATGAAAAGGTAGATGTGGAAACCGGAAAAAAGTGGACCGAACAGAAGGAATTTCAAAAAAAGGTCAACGACAATGTTCGCTTTTTCTATAGTTATGCCTTAATTTTAAGCAAGGGATTTTCGGAGAGGCATACCTATCAATTCATTATGGAACACGATGGAGTCGGAGGCTATGTCATCAATCAAAAGGTAGACGCCTTCTTAAAGTCCTATGAGATTTACCTTGAGGCAGGAATGGAGGAGGCAGAGGCCCTGCAAATGACTCAAAGGACCTTAGGGGAAATCGGAGAAAGCCAGATTGAACTTACCGGAGAAAATAAGCAATCTGATAGTCGAGGATCACTTTATTCCTTCTTTTCTTTCCTTCCTTATTCCCTTGGAATGCTAATGTGTATCGGAATCGGCCTGGTCCTTGCAGAACTTGCAGGAGATTGCTTAAGCCTAAGAATTCAGGCATCTGCCATGTCATTTTTGAAAAATAAAATGGAAATTATTGGAGCCATGTTAGTATATGGTCTTGCTACCCTTTTGATTTTGTTGTTGATTATTTTTCTACAGTCCCTGGGGGATCCGGACCTATGGAAAGCCGGCTACTATATTTTAAATAGTCTTTTCCTTTTATTATTTTCATTGGCACTTTCCTATTTTCTTAGTTCATTGACGAAAGATAATGGTATAATAAATATGGTTTCCAATATGCTTACCTTGGGGATGAGTTTTACCTGCGGCGTGTTCGTTCCCCTGGAGTATTTGGGAGATGGAGTCATCAAAGGGGCTCATTTCCTTCCTTACTACTGGTATATAAGGGCTTGTGAGATCGTAAATCAGGCTAAGGGATCCCAAATTTTTTCCGGAGACTATTTGATTTGTCTGCTTATTCTTACGCTCTTTGCAGTGGTATTTTTAGTCGCAGGAATGATTGCAGGAAAAGTAAAGGAATCACATTCATGAAAGACCAGCTAATAGCAAAAGGAATAATATGGTTCACACTGGAGATGATCCTTATGACAGAAGGGGTGACTACCAAAATGGTAATCACTTCCCTCTGTCTTTTTGTGCTTTTTGAAATTTCCCTTTTAACAAAGGGCATTTTTTCCTACCTGAGTTTTGCGGGAGGCTTTCTTACTTGCTTTTTACTAACTTCCGGCAGGGGACGTTTGGAACTGGGAATCATTTTCCTACTATCCTGCCTCATCCTTTTTTTCCTCTGGGAAAATGAGAATTTAAAAAGGAACAGCTACCAAAAGGCAGATCAAAGTCGAGAGTTGGAAATGAGGCTTCGAAAACAAAATCGAGCCTTGATTTTAGAACAAAATAATGAGATTCACCTGGCTACCATGAAGGAAAGAACCCGGATTGCCAGGGAGATTCATGATCATGTGGGCCACCTACTATCCAGATCCCTGATTTTGCTTGGGGCCATTCGCACCATTAGCAAGGATGAATTAGTCAACCAAAAGATGGATCTTTTAGATCAGACCTTGGACCAGGCCATGAAGCAGATGCGACAAAGTGTCCATGACCTTCGGGATGACTCCATTGATTTAGAGGGAAACATAAAGGACTGTGTGGCAAAACTGGAAAATACCGGAAACTGTCAGGTGGTCTTAGATGTGGACCCGGATCTTACCATGGAAAAAGACATGAAAATGGCTATTATAGCCATTCTTCGGGAGGCAACCTCTAATTACATAAAGCACAGCCGGGGAGACCGGGTAAGAATCACCATTCATGAGCATCCCGGTTTTCTGTGCCTTTCCGTGGAGGATAATGGAAGTCTGACTTTGGAGGAAATTCAAAAGCTTCAAAGCGGTCTCCTAGAGGAATCCGGTATGGGACTTTCTAATATTAAGGAGCGGGCAAGGGCCTTAGGAGGTCATGCGGAATTTATGACAGAAGGGGGATTTACCGTGTTCGTAAATCTACCAAAAAACAGGAAGGAATAAAGATGGAGCAGAAAAAAGTATTAATTGTGGACGATGATGAACTTGTGGTAATGTCTCTGGAAATGATTTTGGAAGCGGAAGAAGATTTCGAGGTTGTAGGCAAGGGCTATAGCGGTAGGGATGCCATTTCCCTATATCAAAAGACCAAGCCGGACATCTTGCTGATGGATATCCGCATGTCTGATATCAACGGTCTAGAGGCGGCAGAGGCAATTTTAAAGGAACATAGGGATGCAAGGATCTTGTTTTTAACCACATTTTCAGATGATGAATATATTATCAAGGCCCTGTCTCTTGGGGTGAAGGGCTATCTCTTAAAGCAGGATTATCGAAGCATCGCCTCCTCCCTAACCGCAATCTTAGAGGGACAAAATGTGTTTGGAGGAGCCGTGGTGGAAAAACTCCCTAGCCTTTTATCCGGTCCAAAGGAAGAGAAGACCAAAAACCCATATGAGGCGGCGGATATTTCGGAAAAGGAATATGAGATAATTCAACTTGTGGCTAAGGGCATGACCAATAAGGAAATCGCAGACAAGGTTTTTCTTTCGGAAGGTACGGTGAAAAACTATATTAGTGGAATCCTAGATAAGCTGGAACTAAGGGACCGAACTCAGTTGGCTGTTTTTTACCTAAGTGGTAGTTGATTTTTTTAACTTAAAAAGAACCACTTGCCACATAGCTTGTTATCATGTTATAATTTTCACCAGAGCAAGGGCGTTCTTTCATTTGTGAAAGTACGCTCTTTTTTACTAGATAGAAATTTTTAAGTGTTTTTTATAAAGGAGAAGAATTATGAAGTACACAAAGGAGAGTATTTTGCAAATTTGTGAGGAAGAGGATGTTGAGTTTATTCGTATGCAATTTACCAACAGTCAGGGAATCATGAAAAACATTGCTATTACATCAAGTCAGTTGGAGAAGGCTTTAAACAACGAGATTTTGTTTGATTCCTCTTCTGTAGATGGCTTTTATCAGCCGGAGGCAGCAGAGATGTATCTCTATCCGGACTTAGACACATTTACCATTTTCCCATGGCGTCCCCAGCAGGGAAAGGTTGCCCGTCTGATCTGTGATGTGATGAAACAGGATGGAAGCCCTTATGAAGGAGACCCAAGAGGGGCCTTAAAGCGGGCCATTGCCCATGCCAAGGAACTGGGCTATACCTTCCGGGTAGGTCCGGAACTGGAGTTTTTCCTTTTCCACACCGATGAAAATGCCCTTCCAACTACCGTTACCCATGAGAAGGCTGGTTATTTTGACATTGCACCTTTGGACTTTGGTGAGAACGCCAGACGTGACATTGTTTTGACCTTGGAAGATATGGGCTTTGAAATCAAGTCTTCTCACCATGAGCATGCACCAGCCCAGCACGAAATTGACTTTACTGAAGAGGAAGCTTTGGTAACCGCAGACCAGATTATGACCTTTAAGATGGCAGTGAAGTCGGTTGCCCAAAGACACGGTCTTCATGCAACCTTTATGCCAAAGCCTTTAAACAAAGAGGCTGGTTCCGGTATGCATTTAAAGATGGCTCTTTTCAAGGATGGTAAGAATATTTTCACGGATTCAAATGATGAGTGCCGACTTAGCAAGGAAGCGTATCAGTTTATCTCAGGTCTTCTTGCTAAGATCAAGGAGATTACTGTTTTTGCAAATCCACTGGTTAATTCTTACAAGCGTTTGGTTGGAGGCGAGGATGCGCCTTTAAATATTTCTTGGTCCAACAAGAGAAGATGTCCACTCCTTCGAGTGCCATTTACCACCGAGGACGGAAGTGTGCTTGAACTTCGTAGTCCGGACCCATCTGCAAATCCATACCTCCTCTTGGCCCTTGTTTTAGAGGCAGGTCTTTATGGAATCGAGCACAATCTTGCATCGGTGGAACCTGTAAATGGTGATCTCACCGACTTAATCAAGGGTGGAGCCTATGAAATTGACAAGCTTCCACAAAACCTTGGAGATGCGCTTTATTTTGCAAAGAAGAGTGATTTTGATAAGGCAGTTCTTACCGAACACTTAGTAACTACTTATACAACCATGAAGGAACGGGAATGGGATGAGTATCGTTCCTTTGTAACTCAATGGGAAATCGATAACTATCTTGGAATTTACTAAAAAAGAGTGGGGATTCTATGGCAAATATTATTATTGCCTTCCCGAAGCTGGAGGAGGCCGAAAAAATAAAAAAATTATTTTTATATAATGGCTATTACGTAGATACGGTGTGTACTACCGGTGACCAGGTCCTCGCCAGCGCTGACCGTCTGGGCTCGGGGGTCATTGTCTGCGGCTATTGCCTTGCTGACACCACCTACCTTCGTATTAGCGAGGACAAACCGGCTGGCTTTGAAATGCTCTTAATCACCGGTCGTGCTCATGCCTTAGAATGCCAGGAGAATGGAATTATGTGTCTGGTCTCCCCTTTCCGTGGAATGGACCTGGTACGATCTTTGGAAGTCTTAATCCAAAATGTGGAATCCAAGCGCCGGCGGGCAAGGCGTAAACCTACCCAGCGAAACGAGCGAGAACAGAAGCTAATTGATGACGCAAAGCTTCTTCTAATCGAAAAGAACAACATGACGGAGCAGGAATCTCATCGCTACCTGCAAAAGAACGCCATGGATCAAGGACTTTCTTTGGTAGAATACAGTCGAATCGTCCTTGAAATCATGTATCGTGAATAAAAGCAAGCAGCAAGCGACAATCCCTTTGAGATTGCCGCTTTTTTCTTGTTTTTTGTGCTGGTTGGGCAACCATTCCGTTAAGCTTGCTAGGGAGGAAGAGTTACCTGTCACCGAAGTGTCATTTTGAGTTGCTATACTAAAAACAACAAGTTAATCAGGGATTAAAGGAGGGTTTGTATGAAAAAGAAATTATGTTCACTGGGCTTGATTACCATAATGCTCATGATGTCGCTTACTTCTTGTGGAAAGAAAGCAGAGAGCAATGGTCAGAAAATCATAAATAAAACCAAGAATGATTTCCAAGTAAAGGAAGAAGATTGGGTTATTATGACTTATAAAAAGAATTCCTGCAGGAAAGTTTACCAAGGGCTTTATGACAAGTACTATCAACATAAGAAAGAAGCTGAATTTAAAGAAGCTGATTATGAAAATGAATTAGATCCATCTATAGGATATATGTATTGTCAAGGAGATGTGGAAGAAGGAGAGTACTTATATTTAAACTTAAGAGATGGTGAAGAGTATATTACTTATTATGTAGGAGAAATTGAGATAGAAGAAGGAAATTCCAATCCTACAGAGGAAAAAATCTGTGAGAAAGTACAGTCTATGATTAAGGAACTAGGATTAGATGATGATCCAGATTACCATTATGAACTAGATTGCGAGGATCCGGATAGTATCAATGTGGATTACGAAATGTGTGGGGAAAGGTCCTATGTATTTCAAAGAGTGTATCAGGGCAAAAGCATTTCTCATGCAAGATACTATCCTGCTAGCGGCTTTGCCGAGGGTGGTGGAAATATTACGGTAGACGTAAAGGATGGGAAGATTACTGCATTTTCAGTGTTTGGTTTTGCAACGATTACAGAGATAAAGGAAGACCCGGAGCCATTGAAATATGCTTCTACAGATGATGTAATCCAATGGATGGAAGGAAAAGACTTTGGAGATGGCCATGAGATTCAGGTAAAAGATATCAAACTGGTATATGCAGTTAATCCAAAGAAAAATGGAACGGAAGATTTAGTTCCTATGGCAGATATTTACTATAGTGATGAACACTATTTTATACCACAAAATGGCAAAGAAAAGGTAAAAAGCTATGAAGTGCAACATCTTTATCTCAATTTATCAGATGGAACCTGTGATAATGTTTTTTTATAAATAATCAGTGAACAGAAATATTTTACAAGATGCTTTTCAAGGAGAATTATGAAGCAATTAGGATTAATGATCTACTACAGAAGTATTGAATTTATTGGAAATTTAACACATTGGGTGTATTTGGCCCTGCTGTTTTTTATTCTTTTGAAACAGTGTATGGTGTTTGGCGAATTTTCAAGTATATACGGTCGGGATTTTGGACAAGTACCGGAAGTAATATTTATGGGAGAATGCAGAAATTTATTGTTGATATTTTTGGGAATATTATTTTTATTATTTGGAAAAATGCCAGAGATAACAGCTAATATCAACCAACAGGTGATTCGAAGCAGTCGAAAAAAATGGTATGGTTCCGTGTTAGGGGAAATAATGCTGCTAAGTGTTATTTATATTTTAATTTATTATTTCTTTCTGTATTTAATAAATAACTCACAGATCTATTGGAGAAATTTTATTACCGGAAATATGGTTAAGGTATTTTTTATTTTAATTCTTTTAAGTTTTTTCCTGGGGATTATATGTGTGTTAGGAAATATCATGGATGGTGGAAAAGGACTTATGGTTGCTGTGATGGCTTATTTGTTTGCAGAACGTGACTTATTGGAGTTAGCACCATTTGGAGAGAAGATTACGAAAAAAATATCTTTTAGTTATCTTTTGGAAACATCCTTGTATTCCAGGTCAATTTATTTTTGTATACTGGGGATTCTGTGTGCAGCATGCCTTTTGGTCTCTTTGGTTTTTTATAAAAAAATAAAAAATATGGATTTTAATACAATGGAAAATATGTGATGGGAGAGAATATGATTGAATTAAAAAATGTATGTAAGGTGTTTAAGGATCAAACGGTGATTGATCAAGTGTCGGTGAAATTTGAGGACAACAAGATTTATGGAATTGTAGGGCACAATGGCTGTGGTAAAACAGTCATTTTGAAGATGATTAGTGGGTTACTGAAGCCAACCACTGGCCAGGTGATTGTAAATGGAGTTAGAATCGGAATAGATCGTGATTTTCCGGAAAGTCTAGGGATGATTATTGAAACTCCGGGCTTTATACCATATTTATCTGGTTATAAGAATTTAAAAAACATCAGTGCCATTAAGGGTATTTGCACACCGGAAAAAATAAAGGATACGATTCGACTGGTAGGGTTGGATCCGGATTCTAAAAAGGCAGTTGCAAAATATTCCTTAGGAATGCGACAAAGACTTGGAATTGCTCAAGCAATCATGGAAGAACCTGAGATTTTGATTTTAGATGAACCTATGAATGGACTAGATAAAAAAGGGGTGGAAGAAATCAGAGGGATTCTTTTATCTTATAAGCAAACGGGTAGAACAATTTTATTATGCAGTCATAATCCGGACGATATTAAAATTCTATGTGATCAGGTGTATCGCGTAGAAAATAAAAAATTAATAGAGGAGGGAGGAAATGCTTAAGAAAGATTTAGGGGCTATCTTTTCTAATAAACTTACCTATGTTTGCATCTTCCTTTTGTATGCATTTTTTATGATTAACACAAGAAATGTATGGGGATATGGTTATCTTTCAGGAATCATTTATATGGCCAACAGTAATAATATTGATATCATCGCACTTCTTATGGTTTTGCCAGCTTCTTTTCTAATTTGTGATGAGTATCGTTACCACAATGTGATGATGCATATTACCAGAACATCTCCCAGAAAATATATAGTGGGAAAACTATTTGCCGGTTGGATATCGGGATTTATCATGTGTCTCCTTGCCTACCTTTTCTTTATTCTGACTATGGGGATTATGTCGAAGGAGGCAATCGATATTGTGGCAGATAGTTATTCTTTTGGGATAAGAGAGCGTTTACATGAGCATCACTTAGATTTGCTTGCACATCTTTTGCAAATTTCCTTGATTAGCTGTTATGCCGGGAATTGGCCAATGATTGGAATTGCTTTTTCTGCGGTTTTTAAAAACAGACAATTAGTACTCTTTTTGCCATATATTATTTTGCAATTGTCCCAAGTGATGATTAATCATCTTGGCTGGTATCAGCTAGCGGATGGAAATTTCTCTACCATGCAATTTTATGCGGGAAATAATGAGATTCTTTATCAAACCTCCTATTCCTTGTTTTGGTTTTTACTGTCCTATTGTATTTTGCGGGTGGGGTTAAAAAAGAAACAAAATTCAGGAATATGGTGACTTTAAAGCGACAATCCCTTTGAAATTACGGTCTATAAGCAAGTAAAAAACAAAAAATTTCAAGTGTCACGGAACTGTCATTTTGGTTTGTTATACTTTACCTATCAAGTTGAATAGGCGTGAGTTTGAAAAAAGGGGTTTGTAAATCACGGTAGATGATTCAGGGGAAAAGTCCTAAAGTCAGGTCCTTGGTGGCCTTTAGACTTTAGGACTTTACTTGACTACATTGAAAGATAATGATAAACTGAACTTCGGTGAAGGGTGCCATAATTACCCTTAGAATGGAGAGATTATATGTTCAAAATTAATGAGAATTATTTAAAGTTACCAGGTAGCTATTTATTTTCAAATATTGCAAAAAAGGTGGCTGCGTTTACAGAAGCAAACCCAGATCGTGATATTATCCGTCTTGGTATAGGAGATGTTACCCTTCCATTAAAGCCGGCAGTAATCGATGCATTACATGGGGCAGTAGATGAGATGGGAAGAGCAGAAAGTTTTAAGGGATATGCGCCAGATCTTGGATATGCATTCTTAAGAGAGGCCATTGCAAAGAATGATTTCCAGGCACGTGGATGCCAGATCGCTGCTGACGAAATCTTCGTTTCAGATGGAGCAAAGTCAGATTCCGGTAATATTGGAGAAATCTTTGGAGTAGACAACAAGATTGCAGTATGCGATCCGGTTTATCCGGTATATGTAGATACGAATGTAATGGCTGGTAGAACTGGCCTTTATAATCCGGAAACCGAGCGTTTTGCCGGAGTGATCTATATGCCATGTTTAGAGTCTAATGGATTTGCACCAGAGATTCCATCAGAGACACCAGATATTATTTACCTTTGCTTCCCTAACAATCCTACTGGTGCAACCATCACCAAGGATCAGTTACAGGAATGGGTAGATTATGCGAATAAGGTGGGAGCTGTGATTATCTATGATGCAGCTTATGAAGCATATATTTCAGAGGAGAGCGTTGCACATTCTATCTATGAGTGTGAAGGCGCAAGAACCTGTGCAATCGAGATGAGAAGTTTCTCTAAGAATGCAGGATTTACAGGTCTTCGTCTTGGATACACCGTAATTCCTAAGGATTTGAAGTGTGGAGATGTAACCGTACATTCACTTTGGGCAAGAAGACACGGAACCAAGTTTAATGGAGCACCTTATATTGTACAGAGAGCTGGAGAGGCAATCTACAGCGAAGCTGGTAAAAAGCAGACCAAGGAAAGCGTTGCTTACTACATGGAGAATGCAAAGATGATTCGTGAAGGCCTTGCAGCTCAGGGCTATAGCGTATCAGGTGGTGTGAATGCACCATATATTTGGTTAAAGACACCAGATCAGATGACTTCTTGGGAGTTCTTTGACTTCCTCTTAGAGAAGGCCGGAGTAGTTGGTACTCCTGGTTCAGGATTTGGTCCAAGTGGAGAAGGATATTTCCGTCTGACTGCATTTGGAACTCACGAGAACAGTAAGGCAGCATTAGAGCGTATTGCTATGATGTAAGAATTGGAAGGTTATTATGAGTAAATCGATTCATACAGAGACAACGGATCATTTGTTTGAAGCAATTTTATCTTTGCAGAACAAGGAAGAATGCTACAAATTTTTTGAAGACGTCTGTACCATAACAGAAGTGCTGGATATTGGACAAAGATACGAGGTTGCAAGATTGCTTCATAAGGGAGAAACCTATGCGACAATCGCAGAGGCTACCGGGGCTTCTACGGCTACCATTAGCCGGGTGAACCGTGCATTAAACTATGGTTCCGATGGGTACGAATTGGTTCTTTCAAGATTAGAGGAAGAGAAGTAAATCGTGAACGTAAAATATATTCTTTTGAACACGGGAATTTCCTGTATTGCTGTTGGCCTTGCAGTGGCAGATTGGTTTTTGGTGGGAGAAAAAGGATTAAAGATAATTCTTCTTCTTCTGATTGGATTGATCTATTTTGCAATCCTTGGATACAATAGTTATCGCTATGTAAAGACTGAACTGGACCGGGTTACAGAAGAGTCAAAAGGCAAACAAGAATAAACAAAGGGAGAACCACGATCTGTGAACGGAGAGTGGTTCTTTTTGCTTAGTAAAAACTGTTCAAAAATCGCTTTAGAAAGAAGTTCAATTTTGGGAATTTTGCCCTTTTCATTTTTGAACCTGAGTGCTACAATGACAACTGTTAGTGATAGAATGAAACTGTCATTGATTGAATTTAGAAATTTGACAAGGCGAAGGCTAGTCCATTAGGCGAGGGTGCTAGGAGTAACTAGCACCCTTGTTTTGTTCTGAAGGAAAGGATGTGATAAGGATGAGTCTGGATGCGTTGGTGGAAGAAATCAACGAACAGCTGGACTGCAAAACAGTATTTACCATTCCATGTCCCGGAGCTGACAAACTATCGGCTTCGGCGCAAAAAATCATTGGAATCGAAAACGGCGGATTTGCAATTAAGGAATCCGTTGTGGTCACCTGGATTATTATGGCGGTTTTAGTCCTGCTTGCAATAATCCTGGTTCGAAATCTGAAGGTGGAAAATCCGGGGAAGAAGCAACTGGCCTTGGAATCCTTCGTTAAATTCTTTTATGATTTCTTTGACAATACCTTGGAGGGTAAGGGAAAAGAATATTATTATTATTTAATGACAGTGATTATTTATATCGGATTTGCCAATATTATTGGTATATTCGGATTTAAACCACCTACCAAGGATCTAAGTGCTACGGCGGCCTTATCCATTATGAGTATTTTTCTTATTCAGATTTCCGGCTTTCGTGCAAGGAGATTTAAGGGCTGGGCTCATTCATTCTTAGAGCCAATGCCAATCTTACTTCCAATTAATATTATGGAATTGGGAATCAAACCATTGTCGCTATGTATGCGACTCTTTGGTAATGTACTTGGCTCATTTATTATTATGGAATTGGTCAAGGCAGTTGTACCAGCAGTTTTACCGATTACCTTAAGTTTGTATTTTGATATCTTTGACGGTTTTATACAGGCTTACGTTTTTGTCTTTTTGACGGCTCTCTTTATGGGTGAAGCCATGGAGACGGAAGAGGAATAAAAGGTCTTAAAAATTTTTATTGAAAGAAAAGGAGAATTATTATGTTAGTAGCAATCGGAGCAGCAGTAGCAGTTTTAACAGGTTTAGGAGCAGGTCTTGGTATTGGTAAGGCAACCGCAGCAGCAGTTGATGCCATCGCCAGACAGCCAGAGGCAGCAGGTAAGATCAGAACATCCCTTCTTTTAGGATGTGCCCTTGCAGAGGCAACCGCTATTTATGGTTTCGTTATCGGACTTTTAATTATTATTATGTTAGGTTAATCGAATCTAAAGGAGAAGATCTATGATCAATATTAGTTTAACGACCATCGTATGTACTGTGATTGATCTTTTGATTTTGACAGCCCTTTTGAAAATCTTTTTATTTAAGCCGGTGATGAACGCTATTAATGAGCGAGAGGCAAGAATTAAGAATCAGTTTGATCAGGCAAGAAGCAAGGAAGCAGAGGCTGACCAGTTAAAGCAGGAGTATACCGAGAAATTGGAACATGCATCAAAAACGGCCGAGGAGATTGTTATCCAGGCCAGGGAACGTGCTAATTTGGAGCGAGATCAGATTTTAGACAATGCTAGAAAGACTTCTGAGCAAATGATTGAAAAGAGTAAAAAGAGTGCAGAAGCAGAGCGCAAGAAGGTGGCAGAGGATGCTCAGGCAGACATTGCGAAACTTGCGATTGCTGCAGCCAGAAAGATTATAAAATCAGGTGGAAATTATGACGCAAAGAGTGGTGAATAGGGCCAAGGTATTGCTTGCCCTTTGCCAGGAGAAAGATCAGGTGGACAACTTAAAAGAAGCTTTTACCTCTAATCAGGAACTGACCCGAGTGCTTTGTGCACCGGTGGTTTCCTGGAAAAAGAAGTGTAAGGTGATTGATAAGGTAAGTGAAAAGGCAGGCATTTCAAAACTCCTTTCTGACTTTATTAAGATTGCCGCAAGAGATGGAGAGATTGCTTCTCTGCCTGAGATTTTTTCGGCATACCATGGTCTTTATAATCAGAAAAAGGGAATTGTGCTTTGTAGCCTGCAGTTTGCAAAAGAGCCTGCAAAGTCAGAGAGAAAACAGATAGAAGCAGAAATTGCGGAACATTTTCCTGGAAAGCAGGTAGAGTTCCAAATAGAAATCCGCGAAGAACTCCTAGGTGGATATCTTGCCAAGGCCGGTGGTCTTGAGTTTGATCGAAGCTACGAAGGATATCTTCAGGAATTAGAGAGACAGTTAGTGTAGGAGGTGGATCCTTTGGGCGCAATTAGTGCTACAGATATTATCTCTATTATCAAAGAGGAAATTGAGAATTTTTCTTGGGATGGAGAAGGCAAAGAGACCGGAACCGTCATTAGTATTGGTGATGGAATCGCCAACATCTATGGATTGGACCATGCCATGTATGGAGAAATCGTTGTCTTTGATAATGGTGTAAAGGGAATGGTTCAGAATATCAAGAGCAATGAGATTGGTGTAATCTTGTTTGGTCGTGATACAGGAATCAAAGAAGGAAGTAAAGTAACTAGAACAAAAAAGAAGGCTGGTATTCCGGTAGGCAAGGACTTTGTAGGTCGTGTCATTAACGCCTTGGGAGAGCCAATCGATGGAAAGGGTGAAATCACGGAGGAAGCCTACAATCCAATTGAGAAGGAGGCTCCGGGTATTATTGACCGTAAGTCGGTGAATACCCCAATGGAGACAGGTATCCTTGCCATCGATTCTATGTTTCCAATCGGACGTGGACAGAGAGAGTTAATCATTGGAGACCGTCAGACCGGTAAGACCAGTATTGCAACAGATACTATCTTAAACCAAAAGGGAAAAGATGTGATTTGCATCTATGTGGCAGTAGGTCAGAAGGCATCTACCGTAGCAAAAGTGGTAAATGACTTTGAAAAGCATGGCGCCATGGATTACACCATCGTGGTTTCATCTACCGCCAGCGATCCGGCCTCTCTTCAGTATATTGCCCCTTATTCCGGAACCGCCATGGCAGAGTTCTTTATGGAGCAGGGAAAGGATGTTTTAGTCATCTATGATGATCTTTCAAAACATGCGGTGGCTTACCGTGCCATCTCCCTCCTTTTAGAGCGCTCACCGGGACGTGAGGCATATCCGGGAGATGTATTTTATCTTCATTCAAGGTTATTAGAGCGTTCCAGTCGTCTTCGTGATGATTTAGGTGGCGGATCTATTACAGCTCTTCCAATCATTGAGACCCAGGCGGGAGACGTTTCTGCCTATATTCCAACCAATGTCATTTCCATTACCGATGGTCAGATTTTCTTAGAAAGTAACCTCTTTAATTCAGGTATGAGACCTGCGGTAAATGTTGGACTTTCTGTGTCTCGAGTAGGTGGTGCCGCTCAGACCAAGGCCATGAAGAAGGCATCCGGTTCCATTCGAATTGACCTTGCTCAGTTTAGAGAGATGGAGGTCTTTACCCAGTTTGCTTCGGATTTGGATGACGCAACCAAGGCCCAGTTAAAGCATGGGAATGCCTTGATGCAGCTTTTAAAGCAGCCACTTGGCCGACCACTTTCTATGCCGGAGCAGGTAGTTACCCTTCTCCTTGCAAATGACAAGTTCTTTGATCGTTTTGAAACCAAGGAAGTAAAGAAGATCCAGATGGATGTTTTATCCTTTATTGAAGCGACTCACAAGGATCTTATGGAAACCATTGAAACAAGCAAGGCCATTGATGATGAAGTAAAGGCTAAGTTAAAGAAGATTTCAGAGGAATACCTTGTTAGCAGAAATTATATTTCCAGCGAGGAACTAGCAGCTAGTCAGAAGTAAGGCGGTGTAAGATGGCAAGTACAAAAGAAATCAAGGATCGAATGAAGAGTATCAATGATACACTAAAGATTACCAATGCCATGTACATGATTTCTTCTTCGAAATTAAAGAAGGCCAGAAAAAGATTGGAAGATACGGAGCCTTATTTCTTCAGTCTTCAGGGAACCATGGAACGAATCCTTCGTCATGTTCCGGATATAAAAAATATTTATTTCGATAACTATAATGACTTAAGGCCTGAGGTAAAAACCGTGGCTTATGTGGTAGTTACCGCAGATAAGGGACTTGCAGGTGCTTATAATCACAATGTCTTAAAGCAGGCAGAAGAACTGATGAAGGAAGCCGATGAGCCAAGACTTTATGTTTTAGGGGAGCTGGGAAGGCATTATTTTGAAAAGCGAAATATTCATATTGACCAGCAGTTCCACTATACCGTGCAGAATCCTTCCCTTTCCAGGGCTCGTCGAATCACTGAGCAGCTCTTAGATGAATATGCGCAGGGCAAGTTAGACGAGGTTTATATGATATATACCAGAATGGATAATGCGGTTACAGAGACAACGGTTACCCAGAAGATTCTTCCACTGGAAAGAGGAAAGTTTGATATGAAACTTCCGGCCGGTGTTACCCTGGAAAACATGAATTTTTCTCCATCTCCGGAGGCAGTCATGGATACCATTGTTCCAAATTATGTCACCGGATTTGTGTATGGAGCACTGGTGGAATCATTTGCATCGGAACAGAATGCCCGAATGATGGCCATGGAGACGGCAACTAAGTCCGCAAAGAATATGCTCCATGACTTAGATATTTTATATAATCGTGCCAGACAGGCGGCCATTACCCAAGAAATTACCGAGGTGATTGCCGGTGCCAAGGCTCAAAAAAATAAAAAGTAAGGAGGTATGTGTAGAACATGAAAACAGGAAAAATTATTCAGGTTTTAGGACCTGTTGTAGACGTTGTATTTGAAGATAACGATCTTCCTGCAATCAAGGACGCCCTTGAAGTTACAAATGAGGGAAAGCGTCTTGTTATGGAAGTTGCTTCACATATCGGTAATAATACAGTTCGTTGTATCATGCTTGCATCAAGTGAAGGATTGTCAAGAGACATGGAAGTTACTGCTACCGGCAAGGGAATTCAGGTTCCTGTTGGAGAGCAGACCTTGGGCCGTCTCTTTAATGTCCTAGGAGATGCAATCGATGGTGGGAAAGAGATTACAGGGGAGAAGTGGGAGATTCACCGTGAGGCTCCAAGCTTTGAGGAGCAGAAGCCAGCGGTAGAAATCCTCGAAACAGGAATCAAGGTAATCGACCTTTTAGCCCCTTATGCCAAGGGTGGTAAAATCGGTCTATTCGGTGGTGCCGGTGTAGGTAAAACCGTTTTGATTCAGGAGTTAATCCGTAATGTAGCAACAGAGCATGGTGGATATTCCATCTTTACCGGTGTAGGGGAACGTTCTCGTGAGGGAAATGATCTTTGGACCGAAATGGCCGAGTCAGGGGTTCTTGAAAAGACCGCCTTGGTATTTGGTCAGATGAATGAGCCACCTGGAGCCCGTATGAGAGTTCCTGAAACCGGACTTACGATTGCAGAGTATTTCCGTGATGTACAGAAGCAGAACGTACTTTTATTTATTGATAACATTTTCCGTTTCACCCAGGCAGGTTCAGAGGTTTCGGCCCTTCTTGGTCGTATGCCTTCTGCGGTTGGTTACCAGCCTACCCTAGCCAATGAAATGGGTGAGCTTCAGGAGCGTATTGCTTCTACGAAGGACGGTTCTATTACTTCTGTTCAGGCGGTTTATGTGCCTGCGGACGACTTAACAGACCCTGCTCCTGCAACGACCTTTGCTCACTTGGATGCGACCACGGTTCTTTCCAGAAAGATTGTAGAGCAGGGTATTTATCCTGCGGTTGATCCTTTGGAGTCTAGTTCTCGTATCCTTGAGCCGGATGTGGTGGGAGAAGAGCACTATGAGGTTGCAAGACGTGTGCAGGAAATCCTTCAGAAGTACAAGGAACTTCAGGATATTATCGCCATCCTGGGAATGGAAGAATTAGGAGAAGAGGACAAGTTGATTGTCTATCGTGCTAGAAAGATTCAGCGTTTCCTTTCTCAGCCTTTCCATGTGGCTGAGAACTTTACCGGTGTTCCCGGTGTCTATGTTCCTGTAGAGGAGACCATCCGTGGCTTTAAGTGCATCTTAGATGGTCAGATGGATGACTATCCGGAGGCTGCCTTCTTTAATGTTGGTACCATTGAGGATGTAAAGGCTAAGGCACAAAGTATCCGGGCGGAAGCTTAGGATCCGGGAAAGGGAGGGAAACATGAGCTCTTTTTTCTTAAAATTAATTGCCACTGATAAGGTTTATTATCAGGGACGTGTTCGCTCGGTGGTTCTTCCTGAAACCGATGGCCAGCACGAAATCCTTGCCCACCATGAAAATCTAATTATGGCGGTTAAGGGAGGCTGGGTGAAGTTTCAAAAAGAAGGGGAAGATACCTGGGAAGAGGTAATCGTGGGTTGCGGTATGGCCCAGGTTGCCAATAACCGAGTGATGGTTTTAGTAGAGACCGCAGAAAGTCCAGAGGAAATCGATGTGCGTCGAGCCAGCGAAGCCAAGGAACGTGCGGAAGAACAGCTTCGTCAGGACCAGAGTATTCGTGAATATTATCATACCCAGGCTTCTCTTGCCAGAGCCATGGAGAGACTGAAGGCAAGTAATAAAAATTTATAAAAACAAGGAATCACTTGAACTTGGGTTCAAGTGATTTTTTTTAAAAAAAAATAGGTGATTGGGTGATAAATGGGACTTACTATGTGCTAAAATAATATTAGTGGACAGAAATTAAGGATTGGAGGTTTTAATATGAGTGTAAATGTAGGTCTAGACATCGGTATAGCATCAGTAGGTGTAGCTGTTGTAGATTCAGAGAGTGGGGAAATTCTAGAAGCTGTATCAGATTTATTTGAATCAGCTGAAGCAAATCAGAATGTAGATAGAAGAGGATTTCGTCAATCAAGAAGATTAAAGAGAAGACAATATAATAGAATTCACGATTTTATGAAATTGTGGGAGGAGTTTGGGTTTGTAAAACCGGAGAATATTAATTTGAATACGGTGGGCCTACGTGTGAAATCTTTAACGGAACAGGTAACATTAGATGAACTGTATGTCATCCTTCTGTCGGAATTAAAACATCGAGGAATCTCTTATCTAGAGGATTCAGAAGAAGTGGATGGGGGTTCTGAATATAAGGAAGGTCTAAGGATTAATCAAAGAGAATTACAGAGTAAGTATCCTTGTGAAATTCAGTTAGAACGATTAAAAATATATGGTCGATATAGGGGGAATTTTACCGTAGAAATAGATGGAGAAAAAGTAGGTCTTAGTAACGTATTTACTACTGGTGCATATCGCAAGGAAATTCAGCAGTTATTAAGTATTCAAAAGACCTATCAGAGTAAATTGACAGATGATTTCATTAATAAGTATTTAGAAATCTTTGACAGAAAAAGACAATACTATGTGGGACCAGGGAATGAAAAGTCTAGGACAGATTACGGAAGATATACAACGAAAAAAGATGCAGAGGGGAATTATATTACCGATGAGAATATTTTTGAAAAATTAATTGGTAAGTGTTCCATTTATCCGGAAGAGATGAGGGCTGCAGGAGCTTCCTATACGGCTCAAGAGTTTAATCTTTTGAATGATTTAAACAATTTGACTATTGGTGGTCGAAAAATAGAGGAAGAAGAAAAGCGAGCAATTATTGAAACAATCAAATCCTCTAAGGTGGTTAATGTTGAAAAGATTATCTGTAAGGTTACCGGAGAGGATGCTGAAACAATTACAGGAGCAAGAATTGATAAAGATGATAAACGTATTTATCATTCGTTTGAATGTTATAGAAAGTTAAAAAAAGCATTAGAGACAATTGAAGTTAAGATAGAAGAGTATTCTAGAGAAGAGTTAGATGAATTAGCAAGAATTCTTACGTTAAATACCGAAAGAGAAGGTATTTTAGGAGAATTAGAAAAGTCCTTCCTTGATTTAGGGGAAGAGGTTATTGACTGTGTGATTGATTTTAGAAGAAAGAATGGTCCTTTATTTAGTAAATGGCAATCATTCTCTCTCCGCCTGATGAATGATATTATCCCGGATATGTACGAACAGCCAAAAGAGCAGATGACACTGTTAACAGAGATGGGATTAATGAAATCAAAGAAGGAAATCTTTAAAGGAATGAAGTATATTCCTGAGAATGTCATGAGAGATGATATCTATAATCCAGTGGTAGTAAGGTCTGTTCGTATTGCTGTTCGCGCGTTGAATGCAGTGATTAAAAAGTATGGCGAGATTGACAAAGTTGTGATTGAGATGCCAAGAGACCGTAATACCGAAGAGCAAAAAAAGAGAATCGATGCTGAAAATAAAAGGAATAGAGAAGAATTACCAGGAATTGAGAAAAGGATTTTAGAGGAGTATGGAATTAAAATAACATCCGCTCATTATAGAAATCATAAACAACTGGGATTAAAACTAAAACTTTGGAATGAGCAGGGAGGAATTTGTCCATATTCTGGCAAAACCATTGATCTTGAGCGATTGCTTCAAAATGCTGGAGATTATGAGGTGGATCATATTATTCCATTGTCGATTTCTTTAGATGATAGTAGGAATAATAAGGTGTTGGTTTATGCTAGTGAAAATCAAAAGAAGGGAAATCAGACACCATACGCTTATCTTTCGTCCGTACAGAGAGAATGGGGATGGGAACAATATAGACATTATGTTTTATCAGATTTAAAAAAGAAAAAGATATCTTCTAAAAAGATTGAAAATTATTTGTTTATGAAAGATATTAGTAAAATCGATGTTGTGAAAGGATTTATTCAGCGTAATTTGAATGATACCAGATATGCTTCGAAAGTAGTTCTTAATACGTTAGAGAGTTTCTTTAAGGCGAATGAAAAAGAGACAAAGGTTAGTGTGATAAGAGGAAGCTTTACTTCTTTAATGAGAAAAAATTTAAAACTTGATAAGAGTAGAGAGGAGTCATATGCACATCACGCAGTAGATGCTCTTTTAATTGCATATTCCAAGATGGGATATGATTCTTATCATAAATTGCAAGGAGAATTTATTGATTTTGAAACAGGAGAGATCTTAGATTCACGTATGTGGGAGACAAATTTAGAACCAGACATTTTAAAGGGATATTTATATGGACGTAAGTGGTCAGAAATTCGAGAGAATATTAAGATTGCAGAGTCAAGAGTGAAGTACTGGCATATGACCAATAAAAAATGCAATCGCTCTTTATGTAATCAAACCTTATATGGCACTAGAACCTATGATGGGAAAATATATCAGATAAAAAAGATTAAAGATATCCGAACACCAGAAGGATTAAAAACTTTTAAAGATCTAGTGGATAAGAATAAGGGCGATCATTTGTTAATGGCGCGGAATGACCCAAAGACTTATGAACAGATTCTGCAAATCTATCGAGATTATTCAGATGCAAAAAATCCATTCCTTCAATATGAGATGGAAACGGGGGATTGTATTCGAAAGTACTCTAAGAAACACAATGGTTCTCGGATTGTAAGTTTGAAATATCACGATGGAGAAGTTAATTCTTGTATTGATGTTTCTCATAAGTATGGCTTTGAGAAAGGAAGTCAGAAAGTAGTGCTGATGAGCTTAAATCCATATCGAATGGATGTTTATAAGAATTGCAACGATGGAAAATACTATCTCATTGGTCTTAAGCAGTCTGATATCAAATGTGAAGGTAGACATTATGTGATTGACGAAGAAAAATATGCTAAGGTTTTAGTAAACGAAAAGATGATTCAGCCAGGTCAATCAAGAAAAGATTTACCGGATTTGGGATATGAATTTGTAATGTCATTTTATAAGAATGAGATTATTCAATATGAGAAGGATGGTAAATTTTATAAGGAGAGGTTTTTATCAAGAACCAAACCGGCAAGTAGAAATTATATTGAGACAAAACCGGTAGATAAACCAAATTTTGAAAAACGACATCAAATTGGTTTGGCTAAAACTACATTTATTCGAAAAATCAGAACAGATATTCTAGGGAATGAATATAATTGTGATCGAGAAAAGTTTTCTAGTATTTGTTGACAATTAAAAAAGAATCATATAAAATAAGGGTGTTGGAAGAATTTTTTTTACACTAACTTGAATTATTCAGACCAACTAAAACAAGGCTTTATGCCGAAATCAAGGACACCTTCGGGTGTCCTTTTTTCTTTTTAAGGAGGAATAGATGGCATTTCGTGTTCTTATGATTGAAAGTGAAGTCACCATTAAATTAAAACTCTGTAATTTAATTATTACTAAGGGGTTCGAGAATGATATTTGGATTCCGTTAGATGATATCTCTATGATTGTGATAGATAATCTTACAACTAGTATTACAACGAGGCTTTTAAGTATTTTGGCAGAAGAAGGAATTGCAGTTGTAATTTGTGATCGAAAACACTTACCGATTGGATACTACTGTTCCTATGATAATCATAGTAGGGCTTCTAAAGTTTTTAATTACCAGCTGAGTTCCATGACAGAGGAATTAAAAAGTAATTTTTGGAAAAAGATTATTGAGCAGAAAATAATCAATCAAAGACAAACGCTTATTGAATTAGGAATGGGAGAGAAAGTATCTGATAAATTGTTAGAATTTTCTAAGGAAGTGGAAGAAAGAGATTGTACCAATCGAGAAGCCCATGCAGCGAAGGTATATTTTAATACGATGATGGGAACTAGCTTTTCTAGAGGAGATGAAGACATTCTTTTAAATTCAGGTTTAGATTATGGATATGCAATTATCAGAAGCTATTTAGCTCGATTGTGTGTGGGATATGGATTAAATACACAGGTAGGATTTTTTCATCGGAATGAATATAATCGATTCAATCTATGCGATGATTTAATCGAGCCAATCAGACCAATTGTAGATTTATATGCCTATCGTTTGTTAAATAGGGAAGAAATTTTTAAAGCTGATCATAGACATAAGTTGGTAAATCTTCTTAATCATAAAATCAGGTATAAAAATAAAAAAATGTATCTGTGTAATATGTTGGAGGAGTATGTGGAACAGGTTGCTAGTATGATTATGGGATTACGCGATCAGGTGGTATTTCCAGAAGTAGTGGATTATATAGGTGAAGAGGATGAATTATAGGATTATGAGATTGATTTGTATGTTTGATTTACCCATGGAAACCGCAGATGAAAAACGAAGATATCGACAATTTCGAAAGAATTTGTTGAGGGAGGGTTTTATTATGATGCAGTTTTCCGTATATATTAGGACTTGCCCTAATAAGGATTTTGTAACCCGTATGGAAAAGAGAATACAGAAAATTGTTCCGCCGGAGGGAAATATTAGATTAGTCACAATTACAGAAAAGCAATATCAAAATATAAAATTATTGATTGGTAGTAAATCTCTACAGGAGGAGGCTATGGGGACAGAAAGGTTGGTGATCTTTTGATTTTAAAGGTGAATGAGATAGAGTTTGAATTAAATAGAATTACACAGTTATGTGGTCAAAATCTGAAACAAAAAAAGAGGTTAGTGAAAACACTTAGTAAGTATTTTTCCTCGGAGAAATATGCAGAATATGAACAGGAAGAATCCCAAAGTATTATGGTTAACCATGAAAAAGTGGGAAGGAAATATTTTAAGGTATATAAAATCAGGGATGAGGATTCTTTACTTGGACAAATAAAACTAGGAAGGAACACGCTTATGACTAATTATTTAAAAAAGTTTCTAGAACAGTTTGATGTCCAAAGTCGGTTGGCGGTTATTGACGAGGAATTATCTAAAATTTATATCGAATTAAATGATGAAGTATTAAAAAGAATTGGAAAAATTGAATTTGATTATGATTTAGCATCAATTTGGGATATGATTCAAAAAACAAGTTTATATGGAGAAGGGGAATGTGTTCTTGAGGAAATAGAGAATAGGGAATTGTTAAAAGTTTTTTTGAATTTATTAGTTCAAGTAAATCAAGAAATTTCTGAAAAAACAATTGTAATATTTGAAAATATGGATCATATGATATCAAGAGATGAGTATCAGTCATTGATTTATTCATGTAAGAAGATTGCAGAGACACAAGATATGTATTTTCTTTTTACCACCAGTTTAGAAAAATATGTATGCATAGATGAGAACTTAATTACTGGAATTACAGTAGTTAATGATCAAATATTTAATTTTCCAGAGATTGAACATCTAAAAGATTATATCGAAGACCATTATCCCTATAAAAAAGAATATACTGATAATGAATTATATAAAGATCTAATTTCTATCATACATAGGATTGGAAAGCAAGAATATTTATATGAGGAAAGACAACTTGTAATTTGCAAATTGATTAATGATACCTTACTGGATAGGGAGTATAGAAAATATAAGGCAACAAGTTTAGAAGAGGCTTTTTTACAGGACTCATCTGTGATATAATAACGATACAGGAAGGCCTGGCTAAAATGGCAAAGTGAATTTGACATTTTAGTTCCTGGATAATTCAAGTTAGTGTAAAACGGGTTAACGGTAGCTATGTTAGCTAGTTTTATTTTAGTTCCTGGATAATTCAAGTTAGTGTAAAACAAGATTGGCTTGAAAAGTATTTTAATTCTAATTTTAGTTCCTGGATAATTCAAGTTAGTGTAAAACCGCCTGGACGCCATGTAAAATAGGCGTTTGATTTTAGTTCCTGGATAATTCAAGTTAGTGTAAAACAGTTACCCCCTTTTAGAAAGCGCCCCGCAAATTTTAGTTCCTGGATAATTCAAGTTAGTGTAAAACAGACGGCGGGCATGAGTGCTAACGAGTACAATTTTAGTTCCTGGATAATTCAAGTTAGTGTAAAACGTCTACCACTTGCGCTTGTTTCTGATACTCATTTTAGTTCCTGGATAATTCAAGTTAGTGTAAAACTGGAGAGCCTTACAGCGGAACGGATAAGGGATTTTAGTTCCTGGATAATTCAAGTTAGTGTAAAACCAAGGTTATAGGATATGATAAGGTCCTTTAATTTTAGTTCCTGGATAATTCAAGTTAGTGTAAAACAGTACCCCTTACACAGACCGGTTATGTTAGATTTTAGTTCCTGGATAATTCAAGTTAGTGTAAAACGAAGGACTATGAATAAGATCAGGATCTTCAATTTTAGTTCCTGGATAATTCAAGTTAGTGTAAAACAAGGTATACCCGATATAATAAAAGCAGGATATTTTAGTTCCTGGATAATTCAAGTTAGTGTAAAACAGCTAAAAAATGTGTCATGCTTTCGTCATAATTTTAGTTCCTGGATAATTCAAGTTAGTGTAAAACTAATACGTCTACTATAGCTTGGAGACTAGAATTTTAGTTCCTGGATAATTCAAGTTAGTGTAAAACTACGGTAACTTACAACGTTAACGGCGGTACATTTTAGTTCCTGGATAATTCAAGTTAGTGTAAAACAGCTAAAAAATGTGTCATACTTTCGTCGTAATTTTAGTTCCTGGATAATTCAAGTTAGTGTAAAACAGACGGTATGTATTACGAGTTAACGCTAAAATTTTAGTTCCTGGATAATTCAAGTTAGTGTAAAACTTGCGTAGTTTTATATAATAATTTTAAGAAATTTTAGTTCCTGGATAATTCAAGTTAGTGTAAAACTTTTAGCGCGTCTCTTATATCCTCTTTAGAATTTTAGTTCCTGGATAATTCAAGTTAGTGTAAAACAGAAAATTGGTTTTGCAAATGCATCATCCCATTTTAGTTCCTGGATAATTCAAGTTAGTGTAAAACAAAGGCCACGGGCTTAATCAATGGTATCAAATTTTAGTTCCTGGATAATTCAAGTTAGTGTAAAACTTTTACTTGCCTGCGGAGACACATATACCAATTTTAGTTCCTGGATAATTCAAGTTAGTGTAAAACTAATCAGCCTAACGTTCCACCGTTTACTCAATTTTAGTTCCTGGATAATTCAAGTTAGTGTAAAACAGCAGCTTGATCTTATCGTCGCTCAATATGATTTTAGTTCCTGGATAATTCAAGTTAGTGTAAAACTGCATTGCGGAAAATGGAAATACTACACAGATTTTAGTTCCTGGATAATTCAAGTTAGTGTAAAACAAAACAAGATATTAGTAAAGTTACATTTAAATTTTAGTTCCTGGATAATTCAAGTTAGTGTAAAACGATGCAGCAGTACCGTTGTTAATAGCTGGGATTTTAGTTCTTGGATAATTTAAGCTAATAAAAATAAAGATGATATGTAGACCTAGCTTGCTAACATATCATCTTTATTTATTATAGTATATTTTTTATGCTTTCATATCATAGATTCGACAGATCTTTTCAATTTACAACTAGTCTTTTTTATTCTTTTCTTTTTTTGGCTTCTCCTTCTTTTCGTCAGAAGCCTCCTCCTTCTGGCCATTCAAAAGGTTGATCTCATCAACAATTCCCTCGATCATCTGCTTTTTAATATAAACATCGAAGTTTAAAAGGCAGATAAAGGAAAAGAGTTGTAAAAACTTTTGGTCGTTGGAATCTGCCTCTGGGAAGGAGTCCATTACCAGTTTTCCCTTCTCCTCCACAGACTTTTGAATGTTTTTTAAATCAGCCTCGGAAAGATCCACGATTTCATCAAAGATGTCCGTTAATTTGACTTGGGCATCTTCAAAAAAATAATTCTCAGAAATCTCCCCTAAGACTGTTTTAATGTCACTGATGGACATAACATTCTTAAAGTAATAAATAAAGGTGAGCAAAATCAAATGCTCCCTGGTATAGCGCTTCTTTTCCGGAGAAGGGAAGAGCTTGTTTTTGGCATAGTTATTAATCATGGTCTTGGTTAAGACTTTTTCCTCCGAGTCACGTTTGGAATGAGAAAGTCTCTCGTCCATAAAGGTGGTGACCTGGTCCATATATAAAGGGATTGAAGGAATTTCGTCAGACTTCATCATACTGAAATTCTCTAAAATCCGGTGGATTAATTCTTCTGGATTGATTTCTTTCATAAAACCCTCCTAAATCGTTGTAACATCTTGACTTGTAAACTACATTATAAATGTTTTCGCACTACTTGACAAGAAAAAAGTAAAACCAAACCTATGTTTGACTTTTTGGTGCTCTCATGAGAAAATAATAAAACCAAAAGAGATAGATTGGAGAGTTACATGAGTATCTATGATTCTTTAAATAATATGCAGCAGGAGGCGACCTTTCATACCGATGGTCCTCTTTTAATTTTGGCAGGTGCCGGTTCAGGAAAGACAAGGGTTTTGACCCATCGTATCGTCTATTTAATCGAAGAAGTAGGAGTAAATCCTTATAATATATTGGCAATTACATTTACCAACAAGGCGGCAGGAGAGATGCGGGAACGTGTGGACCAGTTGGTGGGCTTTGGCTCAGAGGCTATCTGGGTTTCTACCTTCCATTCCATGTGTGTTCGAATCCTGCGACGATACATTGATCGTTTAGGGTATGAGACAAATTTTACTATTTATGATAGTGATGATTCCAAGACCCTAATGAAGGACGTTTGCAAGCGTTTAAACATCGACACCAAGATGCTAAGGGAAAAGTTTATCCTGGGAGAAATCTCTAGGGCCAAGGATGAGCTTTGGTCACCGGAGAAGATGCGGGAGCGGTCTGCCGGAGATTTTCAAGGGGCTCAGATTGCCCGTTGTTACCGGGAGTACCAGGAAGAATTAAAACGAAACAATGCCCTAGACTTTGATGACCTAATTGTAAAAACCATTGAGTTATTTCAAAAGGAGCCTGAGGTTTTAAACTATTATCAAGAACGTTTTCAGTATATTATGGTAGACGAGTATCAGGATACCAATACCGCTCAGTTTGAACTGATTTCCCTTCTTGCGAAAAAATATCAGAACCTTTGTGTGGTAGGTGATGATGATCAGTCAATTTATAAATTCCGAGGGGCAAACATTAAGAATATCTTAAATTTTGAGCAGGTATTTCCCAATACGAGAACGATAAAGCTGGAGCAAAACTATCGTTCCACCAAGCGGATTCTTCAGGCGGCAAATTCGGTCATTGCCAACAATGTGGGTCGTAAGGATAAGGCCCTTTGGACGGAAAATGATGAGGGAGATAAGGTTCGTTTCCTTCAGTTTGATAGTGCTTATGATGAGGCGGATTACATTGCCCACAACATCAAGGAAGAGGTGATGGACCAGGGAAATTACACCTATTCAGACATTGCCTGCCTTTATCGAACCAACGCCCAATCCAGACTCCTGGAGGAGCGTCTGATGTTTTTAAGTGTCCCTTATAAAATTGTGGGAGGCGTAAACTTCTATCAGAGAAAGGAAATCAAAGACCTTTTGGCCTACCTAAAGACCGTGGATTCCGGGAATGATGAGATTGCGGTTCGCCGAATCTTAAATGTCCCTCGTCGGGGAATCGGAGCAACTAGCATTAGTAAAATCAGTGATTATGCCGCACAGCAACGAATCACCTTCTTTGAAGCCTTATCTTTTGCGGGAGATGCCGGCGCTCCTAGGGCTCAGGGAAAAATCGATGGATTTATAGAGATGATTCATGATTTCCGAAAGGAGCAGGAATTTTTATCACTTCATGAACTGGCCACGGATATTTTAGAAAAAACTGGATATCTGGCAGCCTTAAGAGATGAAAAAACCGATGAAGCCAGAGACCGAATCGCTAATATTGAAGAATTAATCAATAAAATCGTGGATTATGAGAATAACGTGGATGAGGAAGAACCAACCCTTAGTGGTTTCTTAGAGGAAGTCGCTTTGATTTCCGATCTTGACCGTTTGAATGAAGAGGATGATTATGTCACCCTAATGACAGTTCATGCGGCCAAGGGTCTGGAGTTTCCACAGGTTTATTTGTCTGGTATGGAAGATGGACTTTTCCCAAGTTACATGTCTATCACTTCGGGAGATGAGAGTGATGTAGAAGAGGAACGGCGATTATGTTATGTTGCCATCACCCGTGCCATGGAAAGCTTGACCGTGTCTTGTGCCAAGTCTCGCATGGTGAATGGAGAGTGGAGGAATAGCAATATTTCCAGATTTGTCCTGGAAATCGATCCTGAGGTAGTAGATGCTTCCGGACGGGGCATGGCTCTTCACAGAAGACAGGTGTTAGAAGAAGATCCTTTATCATCATCTGCAAAAGCAGCATTCTCAAGGAAACCGGGAAATTACACCAAGCAGGCAAGCTTTGAACATAGGGAAAAGCCGGCGGATTTCTTGGCATCCATGGGTGTGCAAAAGGGGATGAGCAGTGTAAATAACCTAGAGGAGGGGTTAAGTTATCAGGTAGGTGACCGGGTGAAGCATATTAAGTTTGGTCAGGGCCTTGTGACGGAGATTAAGAAAATGCCAAAGGATTACCAGGTGACAGTGGAATTTGATCAGGTGGGAGTGCGAAAACTTTTTGCCGCATTTGCCAAGTTGAAGAAAATCTAAGTAGGATTTTTTTAGGTTGATAATTAACTGAAATATGGTATCATAATAGTAGTATGCTCTTTGAAGAAAGAGCTTTTGTGGAGAAAAACGCTAGAAAGGAAGAGGGACTATGAACGGTAAGATGGAAGAATTATTAAACGCTGTAAAATTGAACGAAATCCTTCATAAAGAGGAGAAGGAAAAGAAGACGAATAAGTTAGTGATTATTCTTGCGGTAATCGGTATTGTAGCTGCAATCGCTGCCATTGCATTTGCAGTATACAAGTATTTAACGCCAGATTATGAAGATGATTATGATTTCGAAGATGACGATTTCGAAGATGATTTCTTGGAAGAGGATGAAGATCCAACGGATGTAGCAACTGGCGATCCGGTTGCTGATGAGGATGATTTCGAAGAGTAATCGATCAGTAATTTAGTCTAGTAAGCACAGCGGTTGCGGACATTTACCCAACCCTGTGCTTTCTGTTTGCAATCTTTTAGATTTAGGAGTGATACATGAAAAAGGGACAAATCATAGAGGGAAGAATTGAAGGTGTGGCATTTCCGAATAAGGGATATTTTACAGTGACTGAGACCGTGCAGGACAAGGATCAGATGATCACCAAGAAGACGCCGGTAGTTGTGAAGGGGACCCTTCCCGGCCAACTGGTAACCGTTCAAATTCAAAAGAAACGTTCTGGCAAGGCCCAGGGATGTCTTCTTGAGGTGTTAGAACCAAGTGAACTAGAAGATGCAACCCCTGAATGTCCTTTATTTGGGAGATGCGGTGGTTGCAGTTACCAGACCATGAGTTATAAAAACCAGTTGGCCTTAAAGGAATCTCAAGTAAAAAAACTTTTACTTGAGACAGGTGTGGTTTCAGAGGAGGTGTTTGAACCAATCGTAGGAAGCCCTATGACCAGCGCTTACCGTAATAAGATGGAGTTTTCTTTTGGAGATGAAGTGAAGGGAGGCCCTTTAACCTTGGGGCTTCACAAGAAGGGGAATTTTTATGATATCCTTACCACGGATTGCTGCACCATTGTAGATGAAGACTGCAATAAAATCCTCCGGGCAGTGCTAAACTATTTTACCGCAAAGGAAGTGGATTTTTATCACAAGATCAGACATGAGGGCTACCTTCGTCATCTCTTGGTTCGGCGTTCGATTCGCAAGAAGGAAATCTCGGTTAATCTTGTTACCACCAGCAAGGAGGTGGACCGCAAGGGCAATGCTTTGGACCTTTCGGATTTTAAGGATCAACTTTTAGGGCTTGACCTTAAGGGAGAGATTGTGGGAATTACTCATATTTACAATGATTCTCTTTCGGATGCGGTACTTTGTGACCGGATGGAGATTTTATATGGCCGTGATTATATTCAGGAGTCAATCCTTGGCCTTACTTTTAATATTTCTACTTTTTCTTTCTTTCAAACCAATTCCCTTGGCGCAGAGGTTCTTTACCAGAAGATTCGAGAGTTTATTTCCGACCAAGCAAATGATGGCTTAGTTTACGATCTTTACTCAGGAACCGGAACCATTGCTCAGATGATGGCAGCAGCGGCCAAGAAGGTAGTGGGAGTAGAACTCGTAGAAGAAGCCGTGGAAGCGGCGAAAGAGAATGCAAAATTAAATCACCTTGATAACTGTGAATTTATCGCCGGAGATGTACTAAAGGTGTTAGATGATTTGTCTGAAAAACCGGATTATATTATCTTAGACCCTCCTCGCGATGGTATTCATCCGAAGGCCCTTCCTAAAATTCTTTCTTATGGAGTGGAAAATATTGTTTATGTTTCTTGCAAGCCAACGAGCCTTGCCAGAGACCTTCCTTATTTTGTAGAACATGGCTATGAGGTAAAGCGTATTTGCCCGGTAGATCAATTTCCGGGTACTGTTCATGTGGAGACGGTGTGTCTACTATACAAGGAAAATATCTAGAAATCCTTTGTTTTAGGCACTTTGCGAGGCATATGACCTTTTCACAAAGTGACCGAAAAACATATAAAAAAGCCATTTTTGATGGAGTTAATGTATCAGTCGTTTTAGATATGGAGTCTTGAAACATACCAAATAAAGAACAATAAATTTAATCATTCAGCATAAAAAGTTACGGAAATACCGTTCATTTTCAAGAAATTGAAAATGGGCGGTATTTTTCTTTTACAAAGAAGTTGAAAAATCAGTTTGTATGTTCCACACAAAGACTCGTGTCGGGTGTTGTTGTGGTAACAGGTAGTTTTTGAATGAAATAAGGCAACTTGGAAATGAAAAATAAGGTTAAATGAAAGGAGCAGTTATGGAAGAAATCAAAATGATAAGAATTGATAAATTAAAAGATTTTAAAAATCATCCATTCAATGTCGAGCATGATATGGAATTGTTTTCTTTGATGGAGAGTATCAAGGATGAGGGAGTATTAGTTCCAATTCTTGTAAGACCGGATGGCGATAATGGATATGAAGTTATATCAGGACACAGAAGAAAAGAAGCAGCGTTGTGGTCAGGGCTGAAAGAGGTTCCGGCTATTGTCAGAAATCTCGATGATGATCAGGCAGTTGTGGCAATGGTAGATTCAAATCTGCATAGAGAAAATTTGAAACCAAGCGAAAAGGCTTATGCATATAAGATGAAACTTGAAGCCATGAACCGTCAGGGTAAAAGATATGATTTGACATCGGACCAAGTTGGACCGAAGTTAACCAGAGGTAATGAATTGCTAGCTAAAGAAGTTGGTGAGAGCGTAACGCAGATTAAAAGATATGTAAGGCTAACTAACTTGATTCCTCAGATATTAAGGATGGTTGATGAAAAAAGAATTGCGCTGACAATTGCAGTTGATATTTCTTATCTGAAAGAAAAGGAACAGTATGAGCTGTATGCAGTTATGGATTTAGAGCAGTGTACACCTTCTTTATCACAGTCAAACAGATTGAAGATAAAAAGCAGGCAAAATGCTCTTGATATGGATGAAATATACAGGATTCTTTCAGAAGAAAAAGCCAACCAAAAAGAGCAGATAAGGATTAAGGCAGACAGATTAAATGACTACTTTCCAAACGGTTTTAGTCAGAATCAAAAGATTGAACTGATAGAAAATCTGTTAAAGGAGTGGCATGAAAAAAATATAAGAAACACAAAAGCCGAAATAGCGAAAGGGGGTGAGGATTATGGCAAAGAGAAGAAGCACAAAGGAACAGTTAGATGAGTTAATTGTTAAGCAGGAAGAAATGAAAGCAAAAGAAAAGGCTCTCAAGAAAAAACTGGCTTTAGAGGAAAGAAAAGCCAGAACCAGAAGACTTATTAGAGTTGGTGCAGAAGTTGAAAGTGTATATGGAAAACCAATCACAGAAGAAATGCTTCCTCTTCTTAGAAAGTTTCTTTTAGATCAGGAAAGCAGGGGCAGCTTTCTTACTAAAGCGTTGGAAAAAGAAACAGATGCAAATGAAAAATAGTATTTAGTTGTTTGTGTTTGCGAAATCCCTTTGGGTACAAAGGGCGCACTTATATGTGGGCGTAGCCCACATTGTATAAGCGCGATCCTATGCGGATGGCACCACTTCGTGGAGACTCTTACGCAGAGGGCGGTCTTCACGCAGACGGTGTGCCATATCGCATAAAACATTTAGAGAAAGGAGTTGATGCGATATGTCAATATATCATTGTTCAATTAAAATAATTAATCGCGCAGGCGGTCGAAGTGCAGTTGCATCAGCTGCCTACCGCTCAGGTGAAAAATTGCACAATGATGAAACAGGACTCACTCATGATTTTACGAAAAAAGGCGGAGTCATTATGAACGAAATTATATTGCCGGTTAATGCACCGGAAGAATTTCGTAATCGTGAGTACCTGTGGAATGAAGTGCAAAAAATTGAGAAAAGAAATGATGCACAGTTTGCAAGAGAAATTGAAGTGGCTCTTCCTGTGGAAATGAATAGGGAAGAACAAATAGAGTGTGTAAGAGATTATATAAAGGAAAATTTCACAAGTAAAGGAATGATTGCAGATTGGGCACTTCACGATAAAGGGGATGGCAATCCTCATGCTCATATAATGCTTACAGTTAGAGAATTAGATTCTAATAAAAAGTGGATGGCAAAACAAAAATCTGTTTTTGCAAATGCAAGGGATGAAGAGGGCAGACCAATCTATAATCCGGATTTGCCTTTTTACAATCCAAAAGACAAAGAAGCAACAGAGAAATATCGAATTCCAAAACTTGACGAAAGCGGAAAGCAAAAAGTCAGAGTCAGGGAAGGTAAAGGAACAGAGCTTCTTTGGGAAAAAGTAACCATTCCGGCTAACGACTGGAATGACAGAAAGAATGCAGAAGTCTGGAGAGAGTCCTGGGCAAAGCAATGTAACAGATTTTTGGATAAAGACAATCAGATTGACCATAGAAGTTATGAGAGACAGGGACTTGATATTATGCCATCAATCCATGAAGGTGTTACGGCAAGAAAGATGGAAGCAGACGGTAAAGTAGCAGATCGCTGTCAGATAAACAGAGACATTAAAGAACTAAATTTCATAAGAAAGCAGCTTAAACAATCGGCAAAAGAAATCACGGAGCTTATTACAGAGAAAGCGAGGGCAATCTATGACAGATTTAAAGAATTTAGAAGAAGTATTGGAGATGTTAAACGCTCAGGAACAGATGATGGAAATACTGGAAAATCAGCAGACAGAAATAGAATCTCTGATGATGGAAAATCAGAAGCTGAAAGAAGAACTGGACGAATCGCTGAAACTAGGAGAGCAGTTAACGACTCAATTAAAAAAACAGAACTTACAGATAGAGAAATTGAAGAAACAGATAGCAGAATATCAAAGCTTAAACAGTTGATTAAGGATAAGGAGGTAAATCGAGATGACAGACTTAAGAAACTTAAACAGAGAAGACGAGCTTCTTACAATGCTGGAGGAGCAACAGGATCAGATAGAATCACTGGAGAAGGATTTGGATGCAGAGAAATACAAAAACTTAGAGAGCAGCAAGAAGATATCAAATCTTTTATCAGAGAACTCGATAATGAAGAAAGAGCTTCTGAAGAAAAGCGAGACAATAAAATCCTTGAACGATACAATAGGGAAACTGAGCGAGAGCGACAAAGTGTTGAAAGCAAACGAACAGTTAGCGAAAGAGAATCTGATGTTAAGGATGAGAGAAAAGGACGCAAGGAAAGAAGTCGATGAAAAACTGAAATCTTTGGATTGCAGGGAAAAGAAAGCAGCCGCTTTGGAAAAAGAGTTAGCTGACAGAGAAAAGCATCTTAGAAAAGAAGTAAACAAAAAGGTTGAAAAGAAATTTGCAGAGAAGAAAAAAGAGTTGTTGTACTCTGTCAGTGAATATGAAGACCAGCTTGATTACAAGTATAGGATGCTTGAAATGAAGTATATGACTGGATTTATAATCAGCTTGATTTATGGAATCGTAATTACTGTTATTCATATGTTTAAGAGTGATTTGTTTACGAAAGAGTTAAAAGACTTTGGACAGTTGATAACTAATACTGGCGGGTGCATATACCGCCAGTTTACAGAATTAGTCATGAGGTTTTGGAAGATTACTCTGGTTGGAAATGATTTAGCAGATAGAGTAATAAGTATAGTTATCATTTTGATTTGTTTTACAGTAATGGTTTTACTAATTAGGTTGTTATGGAAAGTGTTTAATGAAAGTGTTAAGCCTGTAATCAGTGAATGTACAGATAGGTATTTCTTGATAACTACATTGATTATTCTTGTGGTTAATATGCTGTTTGGAAATATGATTAAATCCATCATATCAATCAATCTTATCGTATCAATGATATGTGAGATGGGAGTTGCCTTGTTGATAAGGTGCATGAGCAAATGGGAGGAAAAGCCCACAGTAATTGAAATATGGCATAAGATATATCCTGTATTGTTATTTGTGGTGATAATAGTGCTAGGAATGTTTATATATAAAGAACTAAATGATACTGATAAAAAGTTCGGAAATAGTATCAGTATTAATATGTTTCAATAAATTGTGAAAGGAGTGAAAAGATTATGAAGTAAACAAAGAAACTAAGCAGAAAGGTGATAAGCTATGTGCTGGCACTGGTAATGGTGTTCAGTACACTAACTGGAATTGTGCCGGGGATGAACTTGACAGTGGAAGCTGCCGGTGTTAGCTATATTGACGGAAGCGGTACCTCACATAATGACAGTGTTTAATAAAAATGTTCAGCTTTATGCTGGACATTTTTTGTGTAAAAAGGTTTTTTAACCAAGCGTCCGGGATGGCAAGATACCATTTCGGGCGCTCTTATTTTAT
>AUXO014403127.1_pt1 | contig 46213 bp, 40 predicted proteins | sample 768731 | NCBI WGS metagenome assembly AUXO01 (sample SAMN02715735, study PRJNA202380) | gut metagenome | biome: sheep rumen | host: Ovis aries | place: New Zealand: Palmerston North | reverse complement strand
CGGATGCAGAGCAGATTGATTCAATTCGGGTAAATGCAATGCCAATGTTAAAAATCGAAGGGGATGTTACCGATAAGGCGATGATTGAAGAGATTATGGATTATTTGAGAGAAGTGCCGATGTATCAGGTAAAGCCTTTTGAGGATAACAGGTCATATAATTCTTATTGTATGGACATTCGATACAATCAGGGAAGTGAACCGGTACATATTGTATTTGCACATGGAAATGATAGTTCTGTTCAGTATGAAAAGTGTCGGATTGACTATGATAAAGATGCCTTGGAGGCATTGTTTCAAAAGGCAGGTACGTACATAAAATAACGGTGAGACTGGATTTGTAAGCAATATTCGTTCTGATTGAACTTGTAATGGGGGTATCTGCAATGAAAAAGTTTCCCAGAAAATATCAATATGGCGCAGGAATACTTGTTATATTGCTAGGTCTTATGATAGGATGTATATTGTATACGACACATAAAAATACAATGGCAAAAGTCATTGGTGTAATTTCTGCAGACATCGGTTCCCATGACAGTAGCTAATTACGAGGAAATAGAGCGGCAATGTCGAATTATTGCGAAGTTTGCAGGAATCTGTTTGGATAGTTATGGGGAGTATTAGAAAATAATTATATATGAAATTGGGAGGATTTTAAGATGGTTTTTGATGTATTATGGTCTGTTATTAATTTGGTTTTATGGATTGCTATCATTGTTTTAGTAATTCGTGGAATTCGTTTTGTTAAGGAATATGCAAAGAAGATTGATTTCATATGCGATTATATTGAAAAAGAAAAGAACAAGAGAGATTAAGACAGTTATCAAATGAATATGGGTTCGTATAAGAATACCAAAATAACAACGCCGACACAAAGAAGTTTGAATGATTCTCTATGTAGTAGAGGATATATCAATTCTTTCGTGTCGGCGTTGTTGTGCGTTTTTCTAATATGATTCGGTGTCAAAAGATGCAGTTTATGTTTCAAGATGGCAAATTGCACAAATTTAAACGCAAACTTCGTTGGGAACGAATCTCCAAGAACTACCAACTTAAATTTCAGCAAAGGCTTCGATTCTGGGAAGTTCTAGGAGCTGGAGTTTTATTTCATAAGAAATAAAACACTCCGTGAGGATGCGCACCTTGCAAAAAGGAAGAAATTACTGTGTAATTCGCCATCAATGTATGTTTTATAGCATCTTTTGACACTCGAATGATAATGTTCAAAGTTATCATTCTAATTTTAATGAGCGTAACACTTACTGGAAGTCTACGATATCAATCCACTGTTCTAACAGTGCTTTCTCGTTTTCGTTGCCCTTTGTTAAGCGGGCGGCGGCGACGATTGGAATCCAGGTTGTAACATAGGATTTCTTTGTATTCGTTTTCTCACAAAACAGGTCTAAGTAGGCATCTGCGAGGGACTCATTTGTAAGTTTTAATAACAGATAAGTGTTTGCAGCATCAGCACTGGCATTGCCCTGTGTGGCATGAACCCAGTCAACAGCAGTGATGTTTGTGATATTTCCGGCATCATCTGTCTGTAGGATGACATTGTCCGGACAGTAGTCACCATGGCAGAGCTTTGTGTGCTTTGGCATAGATTCCAATCTTGCAGATAATTCATACAAGACGCTGCCGTCAATCCCGTCCTTTAAGGAATCTATCTGACGTTTTAATTTATCTTTGAGCTTTAATAACAGCGGATTGCTTTTCTTTGCAAATGCAATCTGGTAATCGACAAATGCATTTAAGTAGTCTGCTTCTTTTTCCGGATGTGCGATAAGAAGTTCTGTTAAAGTAGGTCCTTCTACATATTCGCTGGTAATTGCCCACTGGTTATTTTCGACAGATACAGATAATAATTTCGGAATTGCGACACCGGCATCTTCTACTCTGGCAGTATTCAGTGCTTCATATAATACGTCTGATTTGTTATAATCTGCAGCAAATATTTTCGTTGCTTTGCCGTTTTCTACATAAACGGCTTTTTTTTCATTTTTTGCAATACATTTTTTCGTTGAATTACTCATAGAAATCTCCATTCTGGAGCATTTGGGTATGTGCTGCTCCAACACGTTAAGTCGATTTATCGTTTATTGCTGACAGTTTGTCAGAACATTTTCACGAAAATCGCACATTGTTTCAACCGTTTCAATAAATAACGTATTTCTAGATTGTATCCGGATCAACATCTTTACCATAGTAAGCCTTTAAATACATTGCCTTGATTTCCTTCATCAATGGGTAACGTGGGTTGGCACCGGTACACTGATCATCGAACGCATTTTCAACCATTTCATCTAAGGTTGCTAAGAAGTCTTTCTCTTCAACCCCATAATCTGCGATGGTAGGTTTGATACCGACGGCAGTTTTTAAATCTTCGATTGCCTGAAGGAAGTTTTCAAATACTTCATCATCATCTTTGCCTGTGATACCCACGAATCTTGCACATTCTAAGTAACGTTCTTTGCAGTGTGGATATTCATACTGCGGGAATGTTCCCATTTTAACTGGTGTTTCAGAAGCATTGAAGCGCATCACCTCTGTTAAGAGCAGTGCGTTTGCAACACCATGCTGGATGTGATGGAATGCGCCTAATTTGTGCGCCATAGAATGGCAGACACCTAAGAAGGCATTTGCAAATGCCATACCAGCCATTGTAGAAGCATTTGCCATCATCTCTCTTGCTTTCGCATCGTGTGGCCCATTGTTGTATGCAGCAGGCAGATATTTGAAAATATTCTTCATTGCCTTGAGTGCGAGTCCATCTGTGTAATCTGTTGCCATAATAGAAGCATATGCCTCTAATGCATGAGAAAGTGCATCGATACCAGAAGAAGCAGTCAGTCCCTTAGGCTGATTCATCATCAGGTCGGCATCAATAATAGCCATCTTTGGCAGCAGTTCATAATCGGCAAGTGGATATTTAATACCTGTATTCTGATCGGTAATAACGGCAAATGGAGTTACCTCTGAACCTGTTCCTGAAGAAGTTGGAATGGCGATAAAGTAAGCCTTCTCACCCATCTTAGGGAAGGTATAGATACGTTTGCGAATATCCATAAAACGCATTGCCATATCAAGGAAATCAACTTCTGGATGCTCATATAATACCCACATAATCTTAGCAGCATCCATCGCAGAACCACCACCGATTGCAATAATGCAGTCCGGCTCAAACAGTGTCATCTGCTTCGCACCTTCGGTTGCTGATTTTAAGGTTGGGTCCGGTTCCACATCATAGAAGCAGGTATGCATAATACCGAGTTCATCTAATTTATCTGTTACACATTTGGTATAACCATTCTTGTATAAGAACTGGTCTGTTACGATAAAGACTTTCTTCTTGCCCATTACCTTACCGAGTTCATCTAGGGCAACCGGCAGACAGCCTTTCTTGAAATATACCTTTTCTGGGGCACGGAACCACAACATATTTTCTCTCCTTTCAGCAACATTTTTAATGTTTAATAAATGTTTCACGCTAATATTTTCAGAGATGGAATTGCCACCCCATGAACCACAGCCGAGTGTAAGGGAAGGAGTCATCTTAAAGTTGTAAATATCACCGATACCACCCTGTGAAGAAGGTGTATTGATAAGAATTCGACAAGTCTTCATCGCTTCAGAGAATTTTGCAATCTTCTCCTGATTTGGTTCTATATTAATATACAGAGAAGAGGTGTGACCATATCCGCCATCGGCAATTAAATGTTCTGCTTTGGCAATCGCATCATCGAAATTCTCTGCTTTATACATTGCAAGAACAGGAGAGAGCTTCTCATGTGCAAATTCTTCTGATAAATCCACAGAAGTTACTTCACCGATTAGAATCTTTGTTGTTTCTGGAACGGTAATTCCTGCAAGTTTTCCGATATTATATGCACTCTGACCAACGATTTTGGCATTTAAGGAGCCATTGATTAAGATGGTCTTACGAACCTTATCAATTTCTGTTTTTGTCAGGAAGTGACAGCCACGCGCAGTAAATTCTTCTTTGACAGCTTTATATACTTTCTTATCAACGATGACAGACTGTTCGGATGCACAAATCATACCGTTATCAAATGTTTTTGAATGGATGATGGAATTGACGGCGAGTGTAATATTGGCACTCTCATCAATAATCGCAGGTGTATTGCCTGCACCAACGCCTAATGCCGGTTTGCCGGAAGAGTAGGCTGCTTTTACCATGCCGGGACCGCCGGTTGCAAGAATAATATCTGCTTCTTTCATTAATGTATTGGTTAATTCTAAGGAAGGAACATCAATCCAGCCGATGATACCTTCCGGTGCGCCGGCTGCAACCGCTGCATCTAAGATAATTTTTGCAGCTTCGATGGTGCTTTGCTTTGCACGAGGATGTGGACTGATGATGATTCCGTTTCGTGTCTTTAAGCTGATTAACGCCTTAAAGATTGCAGTGGAAGTCGGGTTCGTTGTTGGAATAACAGCTGCAACGACACCGATTGGTTCAGCGATTCGCTTAATACCGAATGCAGGATCTTCTTCAATGACACCACATGTCTTTGTGTCACGATATGCGTTATAGATGTATTCAGAAGCAAAATGATTCTTGATAACCTTATCTTCAACAATACCCATACCAGTCTCAGCAACTGCCATCTTCGCAAGTGGAATACGTGCCTGGTTGGCTGCGATAGAAGCAGCAGTAAAGATGCGGTCAACCTGTTCCTGTGAATACGTTGCAAACAACCGCTGTGCCTCACGTACCTTTGCGATACGTTCTTCAAGCGCCTCAACGGAATCTACAATGAATTGATTTTTCTGATTCTCTGCCATAATAAATCCTTCCTTTCAAATAAAAGATTGATAAAATATTAACAAACAACTACATTATATACGAAAATGTGAACATTGTCAATAATTTAACAATGATACATTTGTACCAATATGATGTGAATGTATGCCAAATGATATAATTTATGTCTCTATATCGTGATAAATTGCATGTGATTTTTTGCAAAATATTTCATTATATGAGAAAAATTTATCAATATACACACAACATTCAAACAAGTATATTATTGCACATAAATTGTATAAATATTATAATAGGAAACGATGTTAGTTTCAACTAACACAAAGCACTAAAATTTATTAATAATGATTCAGATGTAGCAGATGTATGTGGTATCAGAATTATTTATTAGGAAAGATGGGAGAAATGTATGTTTTTAGAGGTCAGTGATATTCAAAAGAGCTTCGGCAGTGGCGAGAGCCGTGTAGAAGTACTAAAGGGAATTCATTTTGCAATGGAGCGTGGAAAGATGTGTGTCTTATTAGGACCGTCCGGTTCTGGTAAGTCAACGCTTCTTAATATTATCGGTGGAATCGACACGGCCGATGCAGGATATGTAGCCGTGGAAGGTGAGAAGATGGCGCAGTTGTCTGATAAGGAATTGACACGTTTTAGAAGAGAGCATTTGGGTTATATTTTCCAGATGTATAATCTGATTCCGAATCTGACAGTTCGGGAAAATATCGAGACAGGCGCATTTTTAAGCAAGAATCCGTTGGATATGGATGATTTGCTGCATACCTTAGGCTTATATGAGCATCAGAATAAGCTGCCGAATCAGTTATCCGGTGGTCAGCAGCAGAGAACTGCAATCGGCCGTGCGATTATTAAGAATCCGGACATTCTGTTGTGTGATGAACCGACAGGAGCTCTAGATTATCATACATCAAAGGATATTTTGCGTCTGATTGAAGAGGTAAACCAGAAATATGGCAATACGATTCTTATGGTTACACACAATGATGCGATTCAGAAAATGGCAGATCGTGTCATTATTCTACGAGATGGTCAGATTCGGAAAGATTATGAAAATGATGAGAAGATTTCAGCAGCAGATTTAGAGTGGTAAGGAGAATAATAATGAAGAAGAATCCATTGCGAAAAAGAATACTTCGGGAATTTCGTCAGGACTTTGCAAAATATCTTGTTATTTTTGCATTTATGATTATGCTTATTTGTCTGGTATCGGGATTTCTGGTTGCAGATAATAGTATGGCCGCTGCTTATAAAGAAGGATTTGATAAATATAATATAGAAGATGGACATTTTGTATCTGCGATGAAATTGGATGAGAAGATGATAGAGACAATTGAAAAAGATGCAGATATTTCGATTTATAACATGTGGTATGCAGATGAAGCGGTTGACGGACTGGCAGAACATGCAAAACTTCGTGTCTATCCGGACAGAGAGGATTTGAACTTAGAATGTTTGATGGAAGGTGTTATGCCGCAGACAGATTCTGAAGTGGCGATGGATCGTGTATTTGCGAAAAATGTTCATTTACAAGTTGGCGATACCATTCATATGATTGGCAAAGATTTCACAATTACAGGATTTGTTGCGCTGCCAGATTACAGCTGTCTGTTTGAAAATAATTCCGATATGATGTTTGATTCGATTCATTTTGGTGTCGGACTGATGACACAGGATGCATTTGCAACTTATTGGAATGATGAGAATACACCGGAATATGCTTATGCATGGGCATATCACAATCAGGCACATGAGGCGGAAACAGAAGAAAAAGATGCAGCAGATGATGTGTTGGAAGTTTTAAAAAAGCAGGTTGCATTGAAAGATTTCATTCCACAGTATGCGAATAAGGCGATTCAGTTTACCGGAGAAGATATGGGCAGCGATAAGGCCATGTTTTTATTGTTTGATTATATTGTTGTGGCAATTATCGCATTTGTATTTGCCATTACCATTTCTAATACAATAAGTGCAGAGGCAGGGGTTATTGGAACACTTCGTGCATTAGGTTATACCAAATGGGAACTCATCCGACATTATCTTGCCATTCCGGTTGTCGTAACGCTGATTGCAGCAGGCATTGGAAATATCATTGGATATACAGTCATTAAGCAGTATATGGCAGATTTGTATTATAACAGTTACAGTCTGTGTACATATGAAACATTGTGGAATATGGAAGCATTTGTAGATACGACAGTTGTTCCCGTGTTATTAATGCTGGTGATTAACACGTTTGTATTGATTAGAAAACTTCGTTTGACACCACAGCAGTTTTTACGCAGGGATTTGAAGAAGCATGGAAAGCGCAAGGCAATTCATTTAAGCAGTCGAATCCCATTTTTACATCGTTTTCGTTTTAGAATCCTGTTTCAGAATGTATCCAATTATTTGACATTGGTACTTGGAATTGCATTTGCCGGTTTGATTATGTGTTTCGGGGAAATGATGGAACCGATGTTAGAAGATTATACAGCACTTATTCAGGATAGCTTAATTGCGAAATATCAGTATATTTTAAAAACTCCGGTTGAAACGAAGATGAAAGATGCTGAAAAATATGCAGTAACAGAGTTAGAGACCAATACAGAGAAATTCATGAAGGAAGATGTTACCATTTATGGCGTTGCGTCAGACAGCCGTTATATAACAGCTGCGATTCCAAAGGGGAAGGTGCTTGCTTCCAATGGATATATGGATAAATACGGACTGCGTGTGGGAGATACCTTACAGCTCGTAGACAGTTATACAAAGGAAGAATATACATTTGAGGTTGCGGCAGAATATAAATATGATGCTGCCGTTGCGATTTTTATGAATCGTACTGAATTTTGTGAAACCTTTGACAAGGAAAATGATTATTATAGTGGTTATTTTGCACAGGATGAAATTACAGATATTGATGATAAATATATTGCAGCTACAGTTACGCAGGATGATTATTTAAAGATTTCTAATCAGCTGAAGGTATCAATGGGAGATTTTATGGCATTATTTAAGGTATTCGGTGTGATTATGTTTATCTTATTGATGTATCTGTTGTCAAAGCAGATTATTGAAAAGAACACACAGTCCATTTCCATGGTGAAAATCTTAGGATATTCTAATATGGAGATTGGTAAGCTCTATATTACATCGACAACAGTTGTTGTTATTGTCGGACTGCTTGTCAGTATTCCTTGTATTGATGCACTGTTAGATTATCTGTTCCATACATATTTATATCAGGAAATGACAGGATATGTGCCATATATTATTTCAAATTTTGTATTTGTTGAAATGTTTTTATTCGGACTTGCAAGTTATTTCGTTGTTTTAATATTACAATTTATCAAGATTCGCAAGATTCCGCTGGAAGAAGCCTTGAAAAATGTAGAATAATTTCAAATAGAATTTCACTATCTTGTCATTTGTGTTAATTTATGGTATCTTATACATAGAATTATGCGTGAAATTGTACACGATTTGTACAGAATGTAATACAGATTGTATAGAACTTGTATTTTTGACTGAAATGGGGATTATTGTATGAGAGAAGTTATGGTGAGTGAATTAAAGGGCAATGAAATATTAGCTGTTCCTGTAATGACGGAATCTAACGTAATCCTTATTCAGGATGGAACGGTACTCAAGCAGGAATACATAGAGAAGCTCAAGGAGAATAACCGGGTATTTGTCTATGTTATGGATGATGTACATAACCGTAAGGAAAATGGCAAAAAGTATATTTTCAGTATGCAGGAGACAGAAAATAAGACTGCTGAACTTGTAGAGAATGTACTAAGAAAGCATATTTATAAACGAAACGAAGACCTAAAGGTTATCGGAGAAGCTGCAAATGATGTAATCAAAAGTGTTCTTGCAGAACCGGAAGTAATGACAAGTATGACAGAGATTCGTAATGTCAGCACGGATATGTATACGCACTGTATCAATGTATGTGCATTGTCAACGATTCTTGCACTTCGGTTAAAGATGTCGAAGAAGCAGGTGGAAAGTATTGCAACAGGTGCGATTCTGCATGATATTGGTTTGAAATATATTCAGGCACCGTATATTGATATTGATGCAAGCGAGATGAATCCAAAGGATGAATTAGAATATAAGAAGCATACGATTTATGGATATAGTTCGATTCAGGATGAGGATTGGTTATCAGATGTGGCAAAGGAGATTATTTTGCTGCACCATGAGCGAATTGACGGAAGCGGGTATCCATTTCAGCACAGAAGTGCAAAGTTAAAGACAGAAGTAAAGCTGGTATCAGTCTGTGATGAATTTGATGCATTGATTAGTGGAATTGGCAGCAAGAAACTTAAAATGTATGAAGCCATTGAATATATGAAAGTGCATGCAGAGAATGATTTTGACGGTGCGATTGTGAAGAAATTATTAGAGTCCGTTGCAGTCTATCCGGTTGGCAGTCAGGTCTTAACCAATGAAAATGAAGTTGGGGAAGTGGTGCGTCAGAATAAAGAAGTTGCAGACCGCCCAGTGATTCGCATGATTCGTCATGCAGATGGAAGCGAGTATACAGAAGAAGTAGAGAAAGATTTGTTGCAGTATCTGACAGTGTTTATTATAGACAGACTGTAATAAAAACAAAATATTTATAAGTAGATAGTTATTTGAAAAGATACCATATTACAGAGCTTTAATGGAGTGATGTGGTATCTTTTATTATTTATTTTGCGATTCAGTAAAATGGAAATACAATCATATAGCGAACTTTAAGAAGTCGTGCTATAATGGGCGATAATGGTAGAAATGCAGCAGTGAAGCTGCAGGATACAAATTATGCGTATGTAGTGCAAATTCAGAATTAAGGAAGAAGATTTATGAACATATATTTACAGGCATTGGGATTTCAGGATATGACATCTGAAAAAGAACGGGAATTCCTTAATGCACAGATTACACGATATACCAAAGATGATTTGCTTCTGTTAAATGAAACAATGAATAGAGGCGTAATTGTTGTACGTATCAGTGCTTCCACAGGATTGTATATTTATGGAAGATTTCAGGAAGATACATTTATATATGAATATTATTTTCCGTTTGTTATTGGAGACACCATTACGGAAAATGATGAAATTACGATTGAACGACATCTTGATAAAGAATCTTTTGCAGTGGTATGTGACGAACACAAGACTGGTGTAACGCTTATTTTTTACCTGCAAAATGTTATAGATTATCTAAATTATATGGTGTCTGGCAAAGAGTTTACAAAAGAGTCATTTCAGTTAGACCGCAAGAGTGCAGTTGCCAGATTGCCGATTCGTAATAAGAAGGTGACATTGACGGCATTGTCTTTAGGAGGGATGATTCTTCTGCCGGTCTATAAACCGGAGAGTAAGAAGAAGAAAATGCGGGATATAGACCGAAAACGGCAAAATATGGTGGCAGCGGCAAAGCGCGGAGATCAGGAAGCGATAGAAACATTAACCATTCAGGATATGGATACATATAATCAGCTGACGACGAGAATTCACAGAGAAGATGTTTTTACAATCGTAGATTCTACCTTTATGCCATGTGGTGTAGAATGTGATCAGTATTCCGTGGTGGGAGAGATTCGCAGATGTGAAGTGGAGAAGAATGAGTACACCGATGAATTGATTTATATTATGGATTTAGAATGTAACGATTTAGTATTTACAATGGCGGTAAATCGTAGTAATCTAATAGGAGAACCTGCAGTCGGTCGTCGATTCAAAGGACAGATTTGGCTGCAGGGCACTGTAAAATTCAAGTAGCGGGAAGTCTGTTAGAAGTATTTATGGGGCTTGTTTACAAAATAATAATATACAGACAGATAATGATATATAATTTATGTTTTTTTAATGAAAAAACAAATATTTCAGTAACAGAATTTGGTAAGAATATGTTATTGTAATAAAGTAAAGTTTTACACTATAAATTCATAAATTGTTTATAAATTTATCGTACAAAAGTACCGATACTAAATTCATACAGTTTAAAAAACGAAGGGAGAATTGAGCGATGAACAAATTCAGAGGAATCGGTGTACAGTTGGCAGTCAGCTTCCTGATTGCAATCTTAGTACCAACGCTCGTACTTGGAATCGTAGTAAACAATACTGTGGAAGATACACAGAAACGTAATGTTATGATGACAAGTGCACAGACACTGCAGGAGACACAGAAAGGGTTTACCAATTATTTGAAGACATTGAGTCAGCCGGTTGACTTATTATCAAGAAAGGAAGAAGTTAAGCATCTGGAAGATAAGGGTGATTTTGATTCCAATGTAACAACAATTCAGGATTCATTAATTGCATCCACAAAGGTTACAAGTGGTGCAGTGAAGGCATTTTTTACAACCAATACAGGAGCTAGAATTTTAGGATGGACAGAGACAGATGCATCTACAGGCAAGACGGTTAGTAAGAAGTCATTAGATATGGGTGTTGATGACACGGGAAGAGAATGGTATAAGTTATGTATCGGTGCACAGGCAAGAAACGGCATCTATGCAACATTTACAAAGCCATATACAGATTCAACATCAGGTGAGAAAGTTATTACAGTTTCACAGGAAATTAAGCATACAGACAAGTCTAATTATGGTGTTGTTGGTATGGATATTAAGTTCTCTGAGATTGAAGAATATATTCAGAGTATCTCTTTATTAAATACAGGTTATGTATTACTTGTTGATGAGAATGGTAATATTCTTGTCAATAGAGATGATAATGAATTTACTTCTATTGGAAACTATGACAGCTGGAAGAAGTCTTTGGAGTTAGAAGATGGCGAAGTAGGTTCTTATGTAGAGAAATTTGGCGGTCACAGTAATTCGATTACAATTATCAGAGACAGTGTAACAGGCTGGTCATTGGTAGGCGTTGTCGGCAATGATGAGATTACCAGTGTAACGAATAAGGTATTGAATGTAACTTTGATGTCTGCAGTTATTGCAATAATTGTTGGTGCATTGATTGCTGTATTTGTAACATTTATGTTTACAAAGGAATTCAAGAAGATTAATAAAGTTATGAATGCTGTTGCAGAAGGTGACTTCTCACAGAGAATTCCAACGAAGAAGAGGGATGAATTCGGTGTATTAGAGAACAGCTTTAATAACATGGTGGATAATGTTGCAGGATTAATTAAGAATGTTGAAGAGCGTTCTAATGTTATTATTAAGGCATCTGAGAATATTTCAGAAATCTCTAAGACAACCACAGAAACAACAAGTCAGGTATCAGAAGCAATCCAGAGTGTATCCATCGGTGCATCCGGACAGGCAGACAGTACGAACAGCGCAAGCCGTGAAGTTGAGAAGCTCGCAGAAAGATTACAGGAAACAAAGAGTTATGTTGGAGACATTAATACAATGTCATCAGATACACAGAAGCTTAGTAATGAAGGTCTTGCAATCGTAGATACATTGATTAGCAAGGGTCAGAAGTCTATTGATAATTCAAAGTTGTCAAAGGACGTTGTAAGCGAGATGATTACAAGTATTGATAAGATTAACTTTATCTCTAATGCAATTACAGAGATTACAGAAGAGACCAATATGTTGTCACTCAATGCTAGTATTGAAGCTGCAAGAGCCGGTGAAAGCGGACGAGGATTTGCCGTTGTCGCAGACCAGATTCGTAAGTTGGCAGAACAGTCACAGGCTTCAACAGATGAGATTGTCAAGATTGTAAATGAGATTTCAGAGAAGTCAGCCCTTGTTGAAAAGACATTGAATGAATCTGATGAAATCGTTAAAGAACAGAATAAGTCAATCGAAGATGCGAAGGAATTGTTCAATACAATTTCTGAATCTATCGATGCATTAACAGAAGGCTTACGCAACATCGAACAGTTAAATGAACAGATGGATCAGAGCCGTGAAGTTGTTGTAGCAAGAATGGAAGATGTTGCTTCTGTATCATCAGAAACAGCAGCAGCTTCAGAAGAAGTTACAGCATCTGCTGAGGAAGTAAATGCAACAATGCAGAACTTGAATCAGTGTACAATTGAACTGGATGAGATTGCATCATCATTAAAGGAAGCAATTGAGCAGTTTAAGTTATAATTTGTAATTGAAATAGATTACATACAGATACCACATCCGGGAGGTGAAGTGCTTTCTGGATGTGGTATTTTGCTTTAAAATGGTTGGGAAGCATATGATACACAACAGTTTCAAAAGTATATTGATTATTAATGGTGTTATGCCAATATCCTACTTCTGGAACTTGATTATGGGTTAGGAATATGCTACAATCGTATGCGTGTGTGGAATATAATATATCTGCATACGCATATCTTTATCTTTTTACAGATAATAAATATGCCATTTGCACCTTTAGTTAAATGGATATAACGAACGGGGTCCTCCTAAGGGAGAACAATGGTTAACACCATTTACTAGGAAATGGTCAGAAGTTGTAGTTCGATTCAAGCAATAGAACTGCAAAATCTATGACAACTATAAGATGAGACGGATCATGAAAAATGATCGTTTTCATAAATTTGATTGCTGAGTATGAAAGGCTGAAAAGCCCGTAAATACAGCATTTGTCTCCATAGTTAAATGGATATAACAGCCCCCTCCTAAGGGGCAGTTGTAGGTTCGATTCCTACTGGGGATATTCGTTTTTTGCGGTAACGATGAAGAAAGTCGTTATCGCATTTTTCATTTTGGGTGGCAAAAATGCCACCCGATGAGAGAATTGATCGATAGCAAGTCTCAGAGATAAGTATGATCTTCATATAAGGGTTGAGAGATACGTCTCAGACACTACAGATGCATCATCGGATGATAAATTTATTAGAAATTAAAATGAAGCAGTTGTATCAAAATACTACGTATTTTTGGAAAAATCAATAACCATTCTTTTTAATTCAGTTGCAACAGGAGTCAGATCGCTGATGTCATGTGCAATGATTCCAATCTCAGAATGGATCGCTGGCTGAATTGGATATTGATATAATGAATTAGGTGTGATATCAGCAAGTAGCTTTGATACGATTCCGATTCCATTCTTTTCTTCAGCCAATGCGATGACGGTTCCGGCATGTTCCACAACTGTGCTTTTTGCAAGGAAAGCAGCGTTGGTATCAAGATTCGCAAGCGTAACTTCTTTGCCAGACTGACATAGAATAAATTGTTTCGGTTTTTCCGATAAATCAATTATCGTGTTCTCAGGCAAAGATTCTTTAGATACGGCAATCATGTAATCTTCATAAATAACTTCATGATCGAGATTTCCAAAAGGCGAGTAGGAAATACCAAAATCAACCTGGTGTTCTTCTACTGCTTTTTTAATATAAGAAGCACTTCCTTCGGTAAGTTCAACTGTGACATATGGATATTTCTGTCGAAAGGCATAGAGAACTTTAGCCAGACAGAAGTTTGTTACGATAGGAACTGCGGCAATTCTTACTTTTCCTCCGATGAAGTTGTTGGAACGAAAAGCAGTCTGATACATACGATTTTCCAAATCAGCCATCTGTCTGGCTTGTAACAAGATTTCGTGTCCTACATCTGTTAGAATCAGTCCCTTTCTCTTATCTCGATGAAACAATTTTAGATTCAATTCATCCTCAAGGTTCTTAATTGCTTTGCTGACAGCCGGCTGAGAGATATACAGTTCATTGGCAGTTTCAGTGATACTGCCTTTTTCTGCCACGCTCATAAATATATGTAAGTTATGGTTTAACATAATCATTTGGTTATCTCCTCATTAATAAATATGCATTAGAGTTATAAACAAGTTTATCATATAATTGGATTTCAGACAAGAAATAGAAAAGAGATGAGTTGATATGCAGTTATTATTAGGCGTAATGGCCGGATTGGTTCTTCCGGTGCAGACTGGAATTAACGGGCAACTTAGGAAAAGAATCGGATCGCCCTATTATGCGTCATTCGTTTCCTTTGTAATAGCACTTTTATTTTTATTGATTCTTCTGCCATTTACAGGTGAAAACGATGTGATTCCTTTTGCAGAAATCGCAAAGGAGCCAATCTGGATTTGGTTTGGAGGAATCTGTGGAGTTATTTTTCTGACTGGAAATATACTCCTAATTTCAAAGCTTGATGGAGTACAAACAGTCATACTTCCGGTTATGGGACAGATATGGATGGGACTAATCATTGATACGTTTGGGCTTTTTCAGGCAGCAAAAGTTTCGCTGATAGTAAGCAGAGTCATCGGTGCAGCATTGGTGGTAATTGGAGTAATTACAGTATCCATTGCTAAGAGTAACAATGAAACAGATGTAAGAAGCAAAAAAGAAATATCTTCTGGTGTAAGTGTATGGCTATGGAGAGTATTTGGCGTACTGGCGGGAATGATTACCGCAGCGCAGGCGGCTTTCAATGGAAGACTGGGAAAGGTAGTTGGTTCACCAATCAAGGCATCCATTGTGTCATACATGGTCGGAATCACGTTCTTATTACTCGTTTGTATCGTAGTAAGAGTGAAAAATGGATCACAGCTTCCAAAGAACAAGTCGGATAGAAAAACATCTGCCTGGATGTGGTCTGGTGGCGTACTTGGTGGAATATATATCCTTGCAAATGTATCTCTAGCAGGTGCAATCGGAGTAGGAACTACGGTTATTGTGCTTCTAATGGGAGCGACGCTTGGAGGACTTCTTATCGATTACTTTGGAATTTTAGGTTGCGAGAAGAAGCCGGTAAATAGAAAGAAAATTATAGGAATTATCCTTATGATAGCTGGAGCAGCTTTGATTAAGCTGGTCTAAAAATAAAGAATTTATGGAGGAATTGAAGGATGAGCAAGAAAACAATCGTAGTAGTAGGCGCAGGAAAAGGTATGGGAAACCATATCGCTAAGAAGTTTGCAGAGAATGATTTCAGAGTTGTTCTTATGGCTAGAAATGAGGAAAATCTGGCACAGTATAAGACGGAATTTGAGGCACAGGGATTTGAGGTATATACAAAATCAGCAGATGCTTCTAATACAGATTCCCTAAAGGCTGCCTTTGACTGGGTAAAAGATCAGTTTGGTGTGGTTGATGTACTGGCATATAACGCAGCAATTCTCACAGCCGGAACTCCTACAGAGCTTACCGCAGAAGATTTGATGGAGCATTATCAGGTAGATGTAGCAAGTGCATTATTCTGTGCAAGAGAAGTTATCCCGGCACAGCTTGAACAGGGAGAGGGAACCATCCTCTTTACTGGTGGAGGACTTGCACTTTATCCTATGGCAGAGTACACATGTGTATCGATTGATAAAGCAGCTCTTCGTGGACTTGCATTTGCACTTAATCAGGAATTAAAGGATAAGGGTATCTTTACCGGTGTTGTTACAATCATGGGCAATATCGCAGAGGGAACTCATTATGATCCGGGTATGATTGCAGAGAAGTATTGGGAGCTTTATAGCAAACGCTCGGATGTGGAAGTTGTATATAAATAAAATTTCTATATTGGAGACATAGCATGGAAAACAAATTATTAGAGCTTACCTTGCAAAGACGTTCTGTTCGTAGATATAAGAATACCAGAATTGATGATGCCATCATTGAGGAAATCATGAAAGTAGCTCTGACAGCACCTACTTCATTTGGGCATAAAGCAGTAGAATTTGTTGTGGTGCGGGATTCTGAGGTAATCCGACAGGTTGGTGAATGTAAGAGTCTTGGTGGCTCTCAGGTAAGTGGAGCAGATACGGTTGTCGTAACAATGGTAAAGACGAAAGATAAAAGACAGAGCGAGTTTTGGATTGAGGATGGCGCAATCGCTTCTGCCTATGTGCTTCTTGCAGCAGAACAATACGGCTTAGGAGCTTGCTGGGTTCATATCAGAAACCGTACAGGCAATCATAAAAGTTCCGATGAAGAGATTCGTAAACTGCTTGGTGTGCCAGATGGCTATACGGTATTAAATCTTGTTGCCATCGGAGAGAAGGCAGAGATAAAAGCACCATACACAGAAGATGATCTTGATATGAGCTTGGTTCATTATGGATCATTTTAAGAAAAAGTGTAACTATTCAGAACAGGTCGGAGCATTTACTGCGGAGACCGTAAGAACATGATTCAAAGCACAAATTCCATTCGCTGAAAGCGAATTTGGAATGAATTTGTGCCCGTATCTATGAAGGTACTGAATAGATACGAAAAAGTATTACAGGAGAAACAGATGAAAGTATATGCGATTAACGGAAGTCCGAGAAGAAATAAAAATACAGCCACACTTTTAGATAAGGCTTTGGAAGGTGTAAAGGCGGCTCATCCAGAAGCAGAAACGGAGCGAATTGACATCTATACCTTGAATTATACAGGCTGTAAAAGTTGTTTTGCCTGCAAACGTAAGGATGAGATTAGTCTAAGAAAGTGTGCAATCAAAGATGATTTGCAGCCAGTACTTGAGAAATTAGCAACCGCTGATGCTGTGATTTTTGGATCGCCAATATACTACAGCTCCATCACCGGGCAACTGCATTCTTTTTATGAGAGATTGTTCTTCCCTTATATGCTTTATAAGGAAGGGTATCCAAATCTTGTAGAGAACAAAATGAAAACAGCCTGCATTTATACGATGAATGATACAGAGGAGAATATGATTGCAGGAAATTATCAGCAGTATGTGGGACTGTATGAAATGAATCTGGAACGGTATTTTTCAAAGCCGGAAGTGTTACATTCATTCAATACTTATCAGTTTGATGATTATTCAAAGTATATTTGCGAGACATTTGATGAGGAAGAAAAACGAGCATACCGAGACCAGCAATTCCCGATTGATTGTGAAAAAGCGTTTGAACTGGGAAAACAATTACTATAACCGTATAATTTTAAATTTATAGTTAATAATTGAAAATAAATTAAGAAATCAGGAGTATGGAATGTACCCCTGATTTTTTATACATGGATAGGTATGCTTGTTTTAGAAAATCCGGCATGGCAAGAAATTGCATGTGAGCAAAATCTGTAGCTGACATTTTATGTGGGTTCAGTAGCCATTCGATGGTCATCTGAATTGTACCATAGGAATGATATTTGATTAAATAAAGCTGTTCATCAGAGATAGTGTCTGTTAATAGAGATTCTTTTGTTTCTACAATGGTAGGCATTAATCATAAAGATGAAATAAAGGGAATGTTTTTACTATGTCCAGCATACGTCATCATTGATTTTAGAAAGATGTATGGGGATTTTCAAGGGTCAGCTCAGTTTGGAAATATGATGATTTCCGAAAAATATATGACAGATGCGGAAAGCTATGACCTATATAATGAAATGAAAAAATATGACGGTCATGTGATTATCTATCATGGAACCAGAGATGGCATGGCTCCTATTAGTTACTCTGAAAAAGCGATTGATTATTTCCCGGATGCAGAGCTATATACATTGAAAGGTGCAGGACATATGTTTGGTGGAAAGGAATCGGATGTAATTGAACGTGACATCATCAAGCATATATTAGAATAATCAGTAAGGCGGTGTGAAAATAAATCACATCGCCTCATTTTATGGCCAAAAATTATTTGGATGCTTTTACCGTATCTTCCAGCACCTTTGCAATGTCACAGACAATAGTCATACCACGATTCTCAATCCCCTCTGGGAGATAGTCATACTTATCGTTCACCCCGATATAGAAAGAATCAGGAAGCGCTCTTGTTAATTCCCAGAAAGGCTCCTGAATGAACATAGGGGTCATTCTTCCTACACCAAGCTCAAGGAAGAGAATCTTCTTGTCCTTATGTGTTTGGATATAATCAGAAATCTTGTCATACTGCTCCTCATATTTTGTTCCTTGCAAGAAGTTACCATATCCACGAACCCATGGAAAGGCTTCCGCACCACAGTGTGGACAACGTGGAATCATATCAGTCGGAATGGCAGTGTTATCACCCATTGCCTCCATCATTTCTTTGACGGGTTCTACGGCATCCCAGGTATCATCTGTACACTGGCGGCTACACTGGAAGAATCTGTGATCTCCCTGAATCTCTGCTACTTTTTCTTCTGGGTACAATTTTACAAACTGAGTGTCTTGATTTGTTGTTAAGATGAAGAAATCTTTACCTTTTAACAACGTATCCAAATCTAAATAAGGCTTTCTCACTTCAGCAGTCTGGGTGGTATGAAGAAACGTTGCCAGGTATCCCCATTTCTCGGCTGGATCTGAATAACGATAGAAAGAACCGGCGAAAGCACCCTTAAATCCATATTTTTCTGCATATTTTCCAAAGTACTTACGATAAGAAGCATTGTCTTCATAATAGAAGTCACCGCCACCGGCAGCTGATAATCCGGATGCCCCACCAACAATCACGCAGTCGGCTTCCTTAATTTTCTCAGCAAGTACCTTAATCTGTTCATCATAAGGAAGTGGCTCTTTTTCACTGAGTGCATAGACAGTCTCTCCAATAGAATACAGATCGTATCGGCTGGAATAATTCATTTGTGTGTGGTTTACTAAATCTTCATATAAACTCATGGTTTGTCTCCTTTAAACATTAATTTTTTATTGACAATAAGAATATTTATTGACATACTGTATAATAACAACATATACAAATTGAATGGAAATCACAATGACAAAATTTGAAAAGCTGTAAGTTTATAGACAGTTTCTAAAATCTGTCAGAGACTTTTTGAAATTAGGAGGCTATAGTAAGATGGCAAGAGAACGTAAAACAGATCGAAGAACCTTATATACAATTAACGCAATCAAGGATGCTTTTATTGAATTAGAGAAAGAGACAACTTTCGAGAAAATCAGTGTGAAGGCTCTCTGTGAAAAAGCAGAGATTTCAAGAGCGACATTTTATCTACACTATGATTCTATCAATGATGTATTGGATGAAGTGATTGATGATGCACTGCTTTTTTCAGAAAATGCAAGTGGTACTGTCATTGATTTGGTGGATATTATTAAATCGGGAAAGTTTGACATGCTGGGATCAAACGATATGATTCTTCCGGCTTGTCAACGCATGGCAGATTCCGATAAATACCACAAGCTTTTTATGGATGCTTCTTTGAGTGAATACATTATTGGCAGAATCGCAAAACATGAGAAGGAACATATTGTTCCAGAACTAATGGAGCGATGTGGTCTTTCAGAAGAATATGCAGAGATGATTTTTCGCTTTATGCTCAATGGTTCCTTCTATGTGAATAAGTCTCTTGGATGGGAAAAGAATGAGAAATGGTACAGATTTCAAAAGGTGCTCAGTGTATTCTTAGACGCTGGTATGAGTGCAGTGTCAGGAGAATGTATTCAATAATTACGAGTTAGCAATATAGAGAGCATCTTTTAAGAACTGATATTAAGACAGTTTGGTTGATTAATTAAGGATTAGGAAGGCGCTCGAATGAATAAGAATATAAAACAATTAAGAGAATGGATAGCCGTATCTGACGCAATCATTGTAGGAGTGGGCTCTGGACTTTCCAGTGCAGCAGGATATAATCATTATCACTGGATGAGTGCATTGGAGAAGCCGCTTCATCAGTTAAAGGAAACCTATGGATTTGAATCCCCTTTTGCCGGATTTTATTATTGTTATAGTGATTATGCGTCTCAGTGGGGATATTATAGTCAGTATATAAAGGCGATGATGGATGCACCTACTGGGCAGCCGGTGGCGGATTTAAGAGAACGGATTGGAGATAAGCCGCATTTTGTTCTTACTACAAATATTGACATGCAGCTGTCCAGAGTATTTGATGAGAAGAATCTTTGTATGTTTCAGGGAGATTTTTCTTTCTTGCAGTGTTCACAGCCGTGTGGTGATGAGTTAATTCCAGCAGAAAATCTCATTCAAGCAATGACAGAAAATTTAGTAGATGGTATGTGGATACCAACCGAGCTTGTGCCAAGATGCAAGCATTGTGGAAGAGTTTTAGTTCCGTGGGTGAGGGACGATACCTTTTTAGAGGGAAAATATTGGAAAGAATCCATACAGAGATATTATGATTTTGCGAATAAGTGGATCGGTCAGAAGGATAAGAAGGTCTTATTGCTGGAACTTGGAGTCGGAGAGATGACGCCTGCGATTATTAAATTACCCTTCTGGAATATGACAGCAGAAAATGAGAATGTGCGCTATGTGTGTATGAATAAAGAAGAGTCATCAGCTCCAGAACATCTGAAGGATAGAGCCTTGTATGTGCAGGGGGATTTAGGAGAAAATCTTCATTTCCTAAACATAATTTCATAAGTGTCTAGAACTAGACAAACTAAGGAGAAGTGTAATTGCAAACACTTCTCTTTTTTTGTAATCTGCTAGCGAGGAAGGAAATCAGGCAGCTGCGAAGCTGATATTTGGTTTCACCCGAGCGTACACGAAATAAATACATACGCAACGAAGCGGCAGGTGTTGATGAGTGATATCGTATAAAGTGAATGAAAGGAATAGATGTTTATGTTTAATTTAGTAAAAAAAGGTATGACAAAGGAAGAGAAAATGCAGCAGGTGCTTGATTGGATTGAAGAGGCGGACGCAGTCGTTATCGGTGGCGCAAGTGGAATGAGTACTGCGAATGGATTTGATTATTACAATCAGCATACGCCTTTCTTTGAGGAACATTTTGGAGACTTTGGTAAGATTTATGGAGAAGGAAGTGCTTGGAATCTACTCTATCATCATTACAGAAATGATGAGGAGCGTTGGGCATATATGGCAAGATCTGGGGCGGTTATGTTAGATTTGCCAGTTGGAAAAACTTATACAGATCTCTATGAGTTAGTGAAGCATAAGGATCACTACATCATTACTACGAATCAGGATGCACAGTTCTCGAAGGTATTCGATATCAATAAGATTTTCACAATTCAGGGGGATGCTCATTGGATGCAGTGCTCCGAGAGATGTAGTCCAGAAATCTACCCATCGGAGGAGACACTTCATAGATTAAATGCTTCTATCGTGGATGGAAAGTTAAAGACTGAGGATGTTCCTCGTTGTCCAAAGTGTGGAGCGGTTATGGAGCCTTGGGTAAAATCATTTATTTTCCAGTATGGCGACTATTGGAACAAGGAAGCGGACAAGTATAAGGCATACCTTGAGAAACATAAAAATGAAAAAATATTATTTTTGGGACTCGGTATCGGACGTATGACACCAGAATTTATCAAACATCCATTTATCAATATGACGTATGGATTTGAAAATGCAAGATGTGCATTCCTTAATATGGGTGAGCCTGAACCTATGAAGGAAGTAGCAGACAAAACCATTGCATTAAATGTTGATATTTTAGAGACGTTAGATCAGATGGTAAACTTGCAAAAAGAGCGTGCAAGTTCAATGAAGAATGGAAATGTGGATAGAAAAGCTGTAGTAAATGCATAAGAAAATAAGGAAAAAACCTCGGCTCGCTGATCACATCAACATCAAGCGAGCCTGATGGACATTTTGTTTCACAAAACAAGGAGGATTAGAACGATGAGTGAGATGAATAAAATTGCAGAGAAAATAAAAAGTGCAGACGCAATTCTAATTGGTGCAAGCAACGGTTTATCCATAACAGAGGGAATTCATTTGTTTGCAAATAATCAGGCGTTCGGGGAACTGTTTGGAGATTATCAAAAGAAATATGGACTAACCAATCTACTTTCCGGAATGTTAGGTCAGTGGCCAAGCGATGAGGAAATGTGGGGATTTTGGAGTCGCATGGTAAATCATTACAGTAACAACTATGAGCCTAGTAATGCAATGAAGGATCTTAGAGCAATCGTCGGTGATAAGGATTACTTTGTTGTGACAAGCAATGGAGAGCAGCATTTTGAGAAAGCTGGCTTTGACGATGACAAAGTTTTCGAGGTGGAAGGTGACTGGCTTCATATGCAGTGTTCACATGGCTGCCATGATGAGCGTTATGAGTGGTCAGACCTTGCGAAGAAGATGGCAGAGAGTCAGGTAGATGGAAGGGTGCCTACAGACTTGATTCCAAAATGTCCGAAGTGTGGAGGTCCGATGAATCCTAATATGGCAGCGTCCCACAGCTTTATTCCAAAGCCGGGAGTACAGGAGGCTTATCAGAATTTCCAAGCAAAATACCACGGAAAAAATCTGATAATTCTAGAACTAGGAATAGGGTGGAGAAATCAGCTGATTAAAGCACCACTTATGAGACTTACCGCAGAAGAACCGAATGCAACATACGTTACAATCAATCTTGGAGAAATCTATATCACAGACAATATCAAAGAGAAATCCTTTGGATTGGACGGATACTTAGAACCAATCCTACATGAGATACGAGAAGCGTGTGATAAGTAAGGAAGTGATTGGTATTACTATACAATGCGAAATAAATTTTGCATGATGGAATAGAAATGAGGTTTGATGAATGAAATATTTAGTCGTAGTAGATGTACAAAAGGATTTTGTAGACGGTGCGCTAGGAACAAAGGAAGCTCAGGAGATGTATCCAAGATTACTTGAGAAGGTTAAGAAATTTGAGGGAGAGGTGATGTTCACAAAAGATACTCACCCAAAGAATTATCTTGATACACAGGAGGGACATTTTCTTCCGGTGGAACATTGTATCAAGGAAACAGAAGGGTGGAATTTTCCAAAAGAATTGCAGCAATTAAGTGAGGAACGTAATGCAGTCATATATGAGAAACCCACCTTTGGCAGTGTCCACATGGCGGAGGATTTTCGTCAGCTCAATATGAAAAATCAGGTAGAATCGGTGGAACTGGTAGGACTTTGCACGGACATCTGTGTGGTAAGCAATGCACTTATGCTAAAAGCAAATATGCCGGAAGTTCCAATATATGTAGATGCAAGCTGCTGTGCGGGAGTAACGTCCGAAAAACACAATGCGGCACTTGCTGTGATGGAAAGCTGCCAGGTTATAGTAAAACGATAAATAAAAAATAATGCAAAATTAGGAGTGGTGTGTAGTGGCAAATAATAAGAAACAATTTGACAAAAGAAACATTGCAATGGTTATGGACCTCTATGAAATGACCATGGCAAATGGATATTTTAAAGAAGAAGGATATGAAGAATACGTAACATTTGACGTGTTCTATCGTAAGAATCCGGATGGTGCTGGTTTTGCAATCTTTGCAGGATTGGAACAGGTGCTTGATTATCTGGAAAATATGCATTTTGAAGAGGAAGATATTGAGTACCTTCGTTCTCTAAATATATATGACGAAGTATTTTTAGAGTGGCTTTCCAATTATCACTTCCGTGGTAATGTCTATGCAATGAAAGAGGGGACAATCATGTACCCAAATGAGCCAATCCTTACCGTCAATGCGCCACTTATCGATGCACAGCTTGTGGAGACTGCAATTTTAACACAGATTAATCATCAGTCTCTCATTGCTACGAAGACAAATCGTATCGTGAAGTCTGCACAGGGCAGAAAGGTATCTGACTTTGGAGCAAGACGTGCCCACAATATGGATGCTGCCGTATATGGTGCAAGAGCAGCCTACATTGGAGGAGCAGACAGCACTGCAACGGTACTTGCAGGACAGATGTTTGACATTCCGGTTAGCGGAACTATGGCACACAGTTGGATTATGTACCATGACAATGAGTATGAAGCATTTAAGCATTTTGCTTTAGTGTATCCGGATAATTCTATTTTTTTGGTGGATACCTATGATGTACTTGGTTCCGGTGTTCCCAATGCAATTCGTGTAGCAAAAGAAGTCTTAGAGCCAATGGGAAAGCGGTTAAAAGGAATACGCCTGGATTCTGGAGATCTCGCTTATCTATCCGCACAGGCAAGAAAAATGCTGGATGATGCAGGATTAGAAGATTGTATCATTGTGGCATCTAACAGCTTAGACGAATATACGATTCGTTCGATTTTAGATCAGGGTGGCAAGATTGACTCCTTTGGCGTTGGAGAACGACTGATTACCGCGAAGTCAGATCCAGTCTTTGCTGCAGTGTATAAGCTTGTAGCAGTACAGAAGGGAAAAGCATGTCAGTCAAAGATTAAGATATCCGAAACTTTTGAGAAAATCACAAATCCTGGAAGAAAGAGAGTATGGCGAGTATATGATGGTGACAATCATGCAGTTGCAGATCTTCTCACGATGTTGGACGAAGAGCCAGATTTTACACAGAAATATGAATATGTAGATCCTCAGAAGCCTTGGAAGAAAAATACCTTTGAAGGATGTACTATAAAAGAGTTGCAAGAACCGGTTATGATAGATGGCAAGCGTGTGAAGGATAGTCCTAGTCTTATCGAGATTCGAAACTATGTGAAGGATCAGCTAAAGCATGAAATCTGGTCATCAGAGCAGCGTTTTGAGAATCCACATGTGCACTATCTAGATATGAGCAAGAGGTATTATGATCTGAAACTGCAGTTATTGGAAGAAAATAAATAAACTTTATATGTAATAAGAAAATCCGGTGCAAATAAATATGTATCGGATTTCTATCGTGGTACAATTAGCTCATAGTGGAATAGAATTAACAGCTAGTCATATGATTGGAGGTGCTTATGAAGATAGACACAGAATTGCTTCGAGAAAAATTATATAACTCCTGTAGAGCGGCATGTATGGGGGAAGAATTCAAGAGAGTATACTATGATGCATTTGAGATTGAAAATGCATCTGACGAAGAGATATTACAGATTGCAAGGCAGATGGGAATTAATCCAATGAATTATCAAATCAGTGAGGTGACAAGATGAGAAGAATTGAAGTCCCACAGAACGTGGAATTGGACTATAATAAATGGTGTGATTTTCTGGAAGAAAAGGTAGACTTCTGGTTGAAAACAAGCGATAAACATACAAAGGAACATTGCAGTCGAGTACTTTTATTTGCACTTTTGATAGGAGACAGAATTGGAATTTCGGAATCAGAAAAAGAAGTATTATGCCATGCGTCTGTATTTCACGATTCCAGAAGGCAAGATGACTGGTACGATGTAGGTCATGGTAGGAGAGCCGCAGAATATTACAAAGAATACTGTGAGAATAACGATCTGCAATTCAAACCGTGGACGTATTGTGTCATGGCATATCATGACAGAGATGATGATTTTGGTATAAAAGCGATGAGTACAGAGATTACAGGGCGTGAGATTTTGCTATATCAGATTTTTAAAGATGCAGATGCCTTGGATCGTTTTCGACTTGGTTCGGATGGGCTTGATATAAAATACTTGAGGACAGATGCTTCAAAATCGCTCTACGACTTTGCCAAGAAGGTGTGGGGACAATATGAGCAAGTGATGGAAGATGTTAGAAAAACTATTCGGGTAAATTAACATAATTTATTAAAATAAAATCTTATTTTATACAATAGTAAAAAGACACAGTTTATAAGGGAAACCATAAGGGAAAGCTCACATGCCAAAACATTAGGAAAATCAAGGGATTGCCGATTCTTCGGTAACACTTTATAATACGAATTATTGTTTCTCACTTTTATTATTTGGTTTGAGTATTCTACTTATTGCGCTAGGAAAAAGAGTTTTATCAACCAGTGTTGAAACTTGTATTTTCTATTTTTTCTTAACTGTTGTTTGGATATTTAGGGCTATGTTGGCATCTTTTATTGAGCCATGGACACTAAATCCTATCCCTGCGGCAGCAATTGGACAACGCATTGCATCAGATACCTTAGCGTTGCTTATGGTGATTATGAGTGGAATTCTTCTGAGAAAGATGAAAGCAGAAAAAAGATTAAATTCCAATAAGTCGGTGTGATTAGAACTAAACGAAAAAGTCAAAATTTATAAGTAAGGAGCCTACTTATACCGTAAGCTCCTTTTTCAGGTCTTCCAATAATAATGATGCTATAGGAGAGAAGACCTGATATTTTTTCCAGATAACATACATTTTCGCTTCCAATACAGGATGGAGTGGAATGAAAACGACATCAGAGTCAGGTGTGATTAGATGTTCAAAAGTGAGGAGCGCACCAAGTCCCTCTTTCACAAAGAATGCTCCGTTTTTTGACAGATTGGTTGTTCCAATCAAATTAATTTTATCAATGTTTTCACCACACCATCGTGCTAAGTCATGTTCCATTGACTGCTTTGATGCTATCAGATTAACTCCATAAAGGTCATCAATCTCTATGAATTTCTTTGATGCAAGAGGATGACTTCTGTTCACAAGCAGACCCACCGTATCACTTCCGGGTACTTCGATAAAATTGTATCTGGATAAATCGGGTGGTTCTACGATAAAGGCGTAGTCAAGCAGCCCACGATCCAAACGCTCAATCACCTGTTCTGTATTACCACTGGTCAGATGGAACTGGAAAAGAGGATACTTGGAGCGAAAGTCTTTGATGATTCGTGCAAGGTGTCTAATCAAATAAGACTCTGCACATCCAATAAATACTTCACCACCTTGAATATCTTCCATTGCTTTGAACTCAGCTGTGGTTTTATCCACCATCCCAAGAATATCTTCGGCTCTTTTTCGTAAAAGCATACCTTCATCTGTCAGATGCACACTGGCACTGCTTCGTCGGAACAATTTTGTGCCTAATTCCTGTTCTAACTTTTTCATTTCCTTAGAAAGAGTTGGCTGTGATACATGAAGTGTCTCAGCGGCTCTTGTCATACTGCCTTCTCTGGCAATTTCCATAAAATATTCTAAAACGCGTATTTCCATAAGAACCTCATTTCTATCCATAATCATAAAAGTTGCATTTAGAATTTGTCTAGTTGCATTTACCTCCGCAATTAACCCATAAAGTAGTGTAAATTACTGTGTTATTCGTGTCAAGAATAACATGATATTAAAACTGGATATTAGACATAACATGTATTTGAATATATAATGAGATTATAGAAAGGAACGGAAATCATGGCAAATGCAAACGATACAATAGGAATGCTTCATGAAAATCTTGTAGATGCAGGATGTAATCCAAACGATATCGAGTGCTGTTTGAATCTTGCAAAAGATAATAAGTGGAGCTTAATGCTTCCGACTCTGAAATGTTATCGCAGCCAGCTGCTTAACACGATTCATAAGGAGCAAAGCAAACTTGATTGCCTGGATTATCTGATTTATAAGATTGGCAAAGAACATAACCAATAGTGAAAGAAAAGAGGTAAAACAAAATGGCAAAATTAAATTTGGTACAGGAATGGGATAAGACTTTCCCTAAGAGTGACAAGGTAAATCACAGCAAGGTAACCTTTCATAACAGATATGGTTTCACACTGGCAGCGGACATGTATGTTCCTAAAAATGCAGAAGGCAAGCTGCCGGCGATTGCAGTTATGGGACCATTCGGGGCATGTAAGGAGCAGGCTGCAGGACTTTATGCACAGACAATGGCAGAGAGAGGATTTGTAACAATCGCCGTAGATCCATCATTTATGGGGGAATCAACCGGAACACCAAGAAATATGGCATCGCCTGATATCAATACGGAGGATTTTGCTGCGGCAGTAGATTTTTTATCTGTACAGGATATCGTTGATCCGGAAAAAATCGGAATCATTGGAATCTGTGGATTCGGTGGAATGGCTCTTAATGTTGCCAGTATGGATACAAGAATTAAGGCTACAGTTACATCAACTATGTATAACATGTCCCGTGTGAATAAAGATGGATATTTTGATGCAACAGATGAGGATGCAAGATACGAACTGTTAAAACAGCTGAACCAGACCAGAACAGAAGATTTTAGAAAAGGCACAGTAACCTACCCGGGTGGAGTACCGGAAGAACTTCCGGAGGATGCACCTTGGTTCTTTAAAGATTATCATAAATATTACAAAACAGATCGTGGCTATCATGTAAGAAGTGCAAATTCAAATGAGGGCAGAGTAGATACTGCAAAACTCCAGTTCATCAATATGCCTACAGCCACAAATGCAAGTGAAATTAGAAGTGCCGTTCTTATGATTCACGGAGAGAAAGCGCACTCATGCTATTTCTCTCAGGATGCATTTAAGAAGCTCAAGGGCGATAATAAGGAACTTTTGATTATCCCTGGAGCAACTCATGTAGATTTATATGATAATCTTGAAGTAATTCCTTTTGAGAAAATGGTGGATTTTTTTCATAAATATTTGAATGTGTAATAGAAAATTGCAGGGGAGGTACACAAAAAAGTACGTCCCTTTATGAAATAATGAGGATGTGATTTTATTTGAAGAATTTAAAATTAATATTAATGGCAGGAATACTCATATTCGGTCTTTCTGCTTGTGGAAAAACAAATGTAAATCAGGAATCTACACAGCAAGAAACATCGAGTGTTCAGGCAGAGGATAAGGTGGTTACAGAAAATGTGGAAGCTTCCGAAGATAAGGCAGAAGTAAAGGCAGGTGTATTTGATATGGAGAAGAAAATCGTGAGACTGAACAGCGGATATGATATGCCAATCGTAGGACTGGGAACCTACGCACTATCTGACGAAGAATGTTATAACTCTGTTCTTGCACTTTTGGAAAATGGCGGCAGACTCATCGACACAGCGTATATGTATCACAATGAGGCGGCGGTAGGGCGCGCCGTTCGAGATTCGGGGATTCCGAGAGAAGAGATTTTTGTAACAACGAAAATCTATCCAACACAGTTTGATGACCCAAAGGCCGCAATCGATTTGGCACTGAATACATTAGACATTGGATACATTGATTTAATGCTGCTCCATCATCCGGGAACAGGAGATGTAGCGGCATACAAGGTGATGGAACAGTATGTTGCTGATGGTAAGATTAAGTCCATTGGTTTATCAAACTGGTATGTCAAAGAATTGGACGAATTTCTTCCACAAGTATCCATTACACCGGCAGTTGTGCAGAATGAGATACATCCATATTATCAGGAAACAGATGTAATCCCATATATCCAGGATTTGGGAATTGTGGTAGAAAGCTGGTATCCACTCGGAGGACGTGGGTATACGAAAGCGTTATTGACCAATGATACCATCGTGAAGATTGCAAGGGAACATGGTGTGTCAGCTGCACAGGTCATCCTGCGTTGGGATTTGCAAAATGGTGTGATTGTGATGCCGGGCTCTTCTAATCCAGAGCATATCAAGGAAAATCTGGATGTATTTGGATTTGCATTGAGTGATGATGAGATGGAACAGATAAAGGCACTAAATCGTGACGAAAAGCATGACTGGTATTAACCCCCTTTTGTCTACAGATTGGAATTTGATGAGAAAAATATTTGCACTTGGCAGCAATACTAGTGCAAATATTTTTTTATCATTCGCTCTATTGCTTTATGAATATCATAATCAGAACAATTTAAAGCATATTCAAAAATAATGCCTTTTACAATGGAACATAAATCACCAGACAATTCATGTGCATTTGCTAGAGAATCATAGTAACCATTTATTTTGGCAAGTTCAATTTCGGTCTGGACTCTGGCCATGATTGTTTCATCGAGAAAATTACCATCCGATTCACTCATGTATGCAGCTAATGCTGTATTGGCAGGTGTGTAGAAGACTTTCATAAAATCTCTTCCAAAAGAAAGATACTTATCTACAAGAATTGTGTATAATTCAATGATTCTTCCTGCCAGATCGGAAGCAGGCGAAGTCAGTTCGATTTCTTTGAAGGATGATACCATAATAAAAGATAGAAGGAGATCGTCCTTGTTTTTAAAATAGTAATAGAAGGTACCGGTGCCAATGCCCGCAGCTTTGCAAACGCTGCGAACATTAACGGCATCGATGCCTTCTTTTTTTATTAAAGCTATGGTTGCATCAACTATCTTATCTTTATTTTCCTGTTGTCTATTCTGTAATTTAATCTGATCTTTCATTTTAAACGCTCCAATTTATGTATCTTGTATCTCTATTTTAATATGAAAATGGGAATAAATCAAGAATAAAATAGAACGTGTTCTAAAAAGTCTTGACAGTGAGGGAATAAGGTGCTATAAAATAAATAGAACGTGTTCTATAAAATAATTGCTGTAAAAGCGGAAAGGATATTAAGATGAAGATTACATATTGGTCAGATTATGCCTGCCCATACTGCTATATTGGAGAAACAAGATTGGAGAAGGCATTAGAAGAATTGGGAATGAAGGAAGAAGTTACATTAGAAATGAAGAGCTTCGAGCTTGATCCGGGTACGTCCAGAGAATACACCGGAGCAACGGTTGACCGTTTTGCTAAGAAATATGGATTGAGTAAAGACGGTGCTGCAAATCAGATGGAACATATCTCAAGTCTTGGAAGAGCAGAAGGCATTGATTTTCGATATGCAGATACGAGATACACGAATACAATGGATGCTCACAGACTCACAAAATATGTGCAGTCACTTGGAAATAAGGTATTAACGGAGCAGGTAATTCATGATTTGTTTGATGCATATTTTACAAAGAATCAGGAGCTGACAGATCGAGAAGTGTTAATTCACATTGGCGTGAAGGCAGGACTGAGAGCAGGCGAAGTGGAAGCATTACTGGATAGCGATTTCTTTGCAGCAGATGTTCGCAAGGATGAGATGGAAGCACAGAGATACGGTATTCATGGAGTTCCATTTTTTATCATCAATGATACATACAGTCTGAGCGGAGCACAGCCGGAGGAACTGTTTGTGAAGGCTCTGCAGAGAGCGGTAGCAGATGGATTAACAGATATATCAATGCAGGGAGCAAGCTGTGGAATTAACGGATGTAACTAAGGTGAAGACGTATGGTAAAAGCATTAAAGGTAAGAGATTTTTTTGATACCTATACGTGGTGTTACTTTTATATTGATGAAGAAACTAAGCACGGTTTCCTTATAGATCCGGGTGCAGAGGCAGACAAAATTCTTGCAATGATTGAAGAAAATGGCTGGGTGATTGAAAAGATTCTTCTGACGCATGGACATTTTGATCACACAGAAGCAGTAGAGGTTATCCGTAGGGAAAGAAACATTCCATATTATATCCATAAAGAAGGACAAAAATATCTGGAAAGCAGTCATTATAATCTTTCAAGATATTGTAAGAGAAATATTGTATTAAAAAATGCGTTACTATTGGATAATAATGATATTATCAGTTTAGATGTAAATCCAGATATAAAATTGGAGATTATCCATACACCCGGACATACAGAGGATTCGGTGATTTATTATTCTAAGAGAGATTCTTTTGCATTTGTGGGAGATACGATATTTTTAGGAAGTATTGGCAGCACACAGTATCCCGGTGGTGATAGTAAGCAGTTACAGGATAGCATTTTGAATCGAATTTTTAAATTACCGAATGATACCGTGCTGTATCCGGGACACTCGGATAGCACTACAATAGGCATAGAGAAAGCAAGATATGGATTGGAGGACAGCAATGAATAGGTTAAAAGATACTATGAAAATAGGAAATGTAGAAGTAAATGGTCGTATTATCATGCCACCTATGGGAACGTATAAATGTGATGCGGATGGATTTGTTACGGATGAAGTCATTGAATACTATAAAAAGAGAGCAAAAAATCCTCATATTGGACTCATTATCACAGAACACACATACATTGCTCAGAGAGGAAAAGCAAAAGCAAACCAGATGTCAATCGCAGATGACAGTAAGATTCCGGGCTTAAAAAAGCTGGTTGCTGCCATTCATGAAGAAGATACAAAAGTATTTGCACAGCTAAATTTTGGAGGAAGTGCATCCCCAAGAGAGGTAACTGGTAGCGAACCACTTGCTCCAAGTGCAGTGATTCTTCCAACGACTCCACTTATGGGAGATAATATTCCACCAAAGGAAATGGAAAAAGAAGAGATTGCTGAGGTTGTTCAAAAATTTGTAGAGGCTGCCAGACGGGCAAAGAAGATTGGATACGATGGAATTGAAATTCATTCTGCTCATGCCTATCTTTTAAATCAGTTTTATTCATCACTGACAAATAAAAGAATCGATGAATATGGCGGAAATCTTGAGAATCGTCTGCGCATCCATAAAGAAGTGCTTCGGGCAGTTCGTGCAGAAGTGGGACCAGATTACCCAATTTCTGTAAGATTAGGTGGATATGATGAAATGGAAGGTGGAAATACTCTGGCGGATGCCGTAGCGGCAGCTAAAATTCTTGCTAGTGAAGGAATAGAACTTTTAAGCCTTACAGGTGGAATGTGCCGTTATATTCGTAAAGGACACAATGAACCGGGATATTTTTCAGATATGTCAGAAGCCATCAGAAAAACTGTAGATGTGCCAGTTCTTCTCACAGGTGGTGTTAAAACATTAGAGGATGCCCAGAAACTGATAGATGAAGATGTTGCAGATTTTATTGGAGTTGGAAGGCCATTATTAGCGAATGCAGATTGGATGATGTAGCCTATATTACAAATTTTTGGGGAGATTACAGGTGTAGTAATCTCCCTTTTTGCATAAAATGAATGATAAAGGACAGAACTTGTTATAAAAATACAGCAATACGCAAAATATTACGAAATAGAGATGTGACTTCATCGTTACTTTGGAGATTCAGTGATGAATGGCAGTCAGACTTATGAACTCGACGGACCGCAAATGTTATCACCATTCAGTGGCATTGCCACCCATTTGCTAACCGAAATCCAATTTTCTAGGTTGTTTCATCTTTAACTAGGTTTTCATAGAATCAACGCAAGGCTAGCGTTTCAGCGGCTTTGCATGACATAAGTTAATGTTCGATTCCCGCAGGGAACCGTTTTTTGTATAGTTCATATAACAGTTACGACTCAAACTGCTTTCGATAAACCAAAGGCGTCATTGCATATTCTTTTTTAAATACCTTGGTAAAGTAGTTGCTGTCAGATATGCCTACGGCTGTACTAATATCCTGAATGGATAATGCAGAGCCGGTAAGCAGGGCAGCAGCTTTTTTCATGCGGAATTTTCTCAAATATTCGATAGGAGTCTCACCGACTTCATTATGAAATCTCGTTATCATATACGTTTTTGAGACGTTTAGTTCCATTGCAAGATCCGATAAATCAAATTCCCGATGATATTCATGTGTAAAATAATATATCATACTTTGTACGAGTGCACTGTACTGCGCATTTCTGCATTGAATAATTTCGTTACAAAATGCACGAATAAGATCGTCTTGTGCGTTTTTGATTTCGTCTACGCTTCGGGCGTTTGCAACTTTCTTGGTATTTTCCCGTACCAGTGTATCAATCAGAAACGGTGGAAGATTCGTTTGCATGGCGGCAATACGAACCATGGTACGGGTGTTTGCAGCAGCAAGTCGTTCCACTTCCAGAATGGTTCCAATCTTTTTTAACTGCTTGGTATCTGCCTGAATTTTCTTTAAATTCATAATCGCAGAGCGTGCATTTCCAACCTGAATATCCAGCATAAATTGTTTCTCATAAGAGTATCGTTTGTTTACAAGAATGTGATGCATACGTGATACCATATCAATTTGCCCGTTTTTATGGAATCTTGATAAATCCAGTTCATCATCATCATCAAAAAGAATCGTATCGCTGCCAATTTTTCGCAACATACCAAAAGAACAACGAAGGCTGTTTTCTAAGGATTCGATAAAGTGGAGGATGTCGGATTCTTTCCATATCGGGTTGGAATTATAATATGAAAAAAATGCAAAAATACTAATGTCTTCAATACCATGTTTGTTAAAAATGAGTTTGGCATCATGCGTTGACAGACTTACGGTACAAAATGGACCGATTAAAACAGGCTGATTTTCGATATAGAGAATTAAATAGTGGATATTAAAATTGTCAGTTAGTAAAAGACTCTCCTTTGGATATCGAATCATTAATTCTTCGAGAGATTTTTTCTGAACCAGACGTTGTGTCTTGTGAAACACATAGTGGCTGATAAAATCGTCGAATTCTTCGGAAGAAGACAGTAAGCTAATATTTATACGAAAGTAGTTTTTGATAAATTGAAATGTTGTATGTACATGGTCAGATAACGTATTTTGCATCATAAAAACCTCCTTAATATATAAATATAATACTATTTTTTGAAATATATTTCTATATTTTTCTGTGAGATTTTGATATTCTTATGTCATCAAATCAATAGGTATTTTGGTAAGGGAGAGATTGGTGTGAAAGACCGGTGTTGCATCAGATTGTCGACCAAACACAGGAGGTAGGTACAATGGAAACAAATAAATCGTATCAAAAATACGTCAGAGAAGGTGGAATCCATTTTGTTCCAGTATGGAGAATTTTAGGATTCAGTGGAGCAAATCTTGCAGGAAATCTTTATTTGGGCATTACGATGATTATGTCCTTTTATTTAAATGGTTATGTTGGAATGGCAGTTGTGCTGGCATCTAGTTTGTCAACAATTTTAAGATTGTGGGATGGAATTACAGATCCAATTATCGGATTTGTTGTAGACCGTACAGGCAATCGTTTTGGTAAAACGAGATTTTGTTTGGTACTTGGTGGTGTTATTTTATTCATCAATAGTTTCTTAATGTTTAATGTAACGGATCGTTTGCCGGAAGGCGGAATTATACGTCCGACATTCTTTATCGTATTCTCGCTGTTATTTTATGTTGGATATACATTCTTAAATATTAGTATGCATGTAGGAAATGTATGTTTAACCAATGATCCGGCACAGCGACCAATTTTAAGTATTATCGGAACAACATTGGTTCGTATTATGCGTGCCGCAATGCAGATGGTGGTAGCATCACTTGCAGTAAAGTACGGTTCTATGATGAGTGCACAGTTATTCCATGAATATTGGCTGATTGTAGCAGTATCAGCAACAATTTGTATTGTGATTGCATATATTTCAATTGCACCAAAGGATATTCCATATTTTAATGAGACAAAATCACAGAAAACTGGAGATAAGGCAAAACTTTCGGATTATTTAACAATTCTTAAGTCAAATCGTCCGCTTCGAATGATGATTGTAGCAAATACAACAGATAAACTTGCCGTTACTTGCAAGACAAGTGCGATTACATTAATCTTATACGGCATTGTTGCAGGAAATTATAAGTTGTCAGGTGGTTGGACGATGTATACAACCGTTATTGGCCTTATTATGATGATTGTTGGTGTTGGTGCCATTGGACGTAAATTCGGACTTCGTAGAGCAATGCAGATCGGAAGTGCAGGAGCAATTGTATTTGATGCGATTGCAGTATTGCTTTGGTTATTTGGTGATCCAAAAACATTAAATTTACCGGGATATGTAAACGGTTATGGAGAAGCATTTACAGGATTTACGGTATTTACCGTGCTTATTTTCTTAGCTTCTGTTTTAGGAAATGGATTTGCAATGATTAGTAGTTCCTCTGTATTACCAATGATTGCCGATGTCAATGATTATGAAGCCAGTGTAAGCGGTAAATTTGTTCCGGGTATGGTAGGAACAGTATTTAGTTTCATTGATAAATTAATTTCTGCATTTGGTCCAACCGTTGTTGGTATTGGATTTGCAATTATTGGATTTGGGGATAAATTCCCAGATTTAAATACACCATATAGCTTCACATTGCTGATTTTTGCATTGGTATTCTACTATGGCTTTGCCATTCTTGGAAATGTATGCAATTTGATTGCAATGAAGTTCTATGACTTGACACCGGAAAAGATGAAAGAAGTTGAAAAAACAGTTGCCAATATGCGTGAAGCAGAATAAGCAATGCGTCAAGGCAGATACATATGAAGTATATATGAGGGACACGAAAATATCCCTCATCGTTTATATAAGGTTTTCGATATATGTATAGATTAGATAACATTTTAACAGGTAGCAATGTAGTAATTTGGAAAGGATAATATTTCGTAGAAATGGAAAGAAAGAATGTCAGCAGGGATTGGCAGTTTCGAAAACTGCCGAATGAAACAATAGAGAGTAAAACGGTGTGTTCCTTTGCACAGTTATCAGATGAGGAGGATATTTGGGTAAATCTTCCACATACGTATTATACGGATGAAGAGCAGTATCGTGGATTGACAATGTATAGAAAGGTTCTTGAACTTTCAGATGTAAACAAAGCATATGTTTTGGAGTTTCTCGGGGCAGATCAAATTTGTGAAGTTTATGTCAATCAGACAAAATTATGCAGGCATGAAGGCGGATATGCTGCCTTTCATGTAGAAATTCCGGAATGCATTGTAAAACAGCAAAGATTAGAATTAGAGATCTATGTTGATAATACAGAAAATGAAAATATATCTCCAATTTCAGGTGATTTTACTATTTTTGGAGGACTATACCGAGAGGTGTATTTGCTAGAAGGTGCACATACGCATTTTGACTATGAATATTATGGTACAGATGGTGTGATTGCAAGAACACAGTATGATACTAACACAGGCGTAGGAACTGTTGCCATGGAAGTACATTCGATATTAAAGGACAAACAGGCAATAATCAAAGCAGAATTGTTAGAACGTCAGACGGGCAAGTGTTGCGCAAAAGCAGAGCAGGAAATTCACATGCAGGATGAAGCAAATCCGCGTGTAGATACAGTTGCGCTATCTGTTACACAGCCACATCTCTGGAATGGCTTACAAGATCCTTTTTTGTATACACTGATTGTAGAACTTTATGTAGCAGATGTGTGTGTAGACCGTACGGAAAAACATATTGGATTCCGTGCAATCCATATGGATTCAAATCAGGGATTTTTCCTCAATGGACAGCATACGAAACTCAATGGCGTTGCAAAGCATCAGGATATCAAAGAAAAATTCTGTGCAGTTACACAAGAAGAGATTGAGAATGATTTTGTTATACTATCAGAACTGGGGGCAAATGCACTGCGATTATCACACTATCAGCACCCACAAAAGACATATGATGTGTGTGATGAACAAGGTTATCTTGTATGGGCAGAGATTCCAATGTTAAAGATGTTAGACGATGCACATTTGCTTGCAAATACAGAGCAGCAGCTGCATGAATTGGTATTGCAAAATATTCATCATCCATCAATTTTTTGTTGGGGAATTCAGAATGAGATCGGAATGTTCCGTGATACGAAATATATGCACGACGAATGTAATAAATTAACGGATATTGCAAAGAAATTAGATGCAGACAGACTGGTAACGTGTGCAAATTTATATAATGTAAAGCCAGAGAGTACGTTAAATGCAATTACGGATATGGTGGGATATAACTTGTATTTTGGCTGGTATTATGGAGAAATGCCGGAATATGAAACATTTTTAGATCGATTACATGAGAAAAATCCGACAATGCTATTTGGAATGAGTGAGTATGGGGTGGATGCCAATCCGCAGCTTCATTCAGAAAATCCGATGGTACGAGATTATACGGAAGAATTTCAATGCCTTTTCCATGAAACGGTATATCCGTATTTTAGAGATAGGGATTTTATTTGGGGTAGCTTTGTTTGGAATACATTCGATTTTTCAAGTCCAAGAAGAGATGAAGGCGGTCTTAAGTTTGTCAATCAGAAAGGACTTGTAACGTATGATCGCCAAATCAAAAAGGATGCGTTCTATTATTATAAGGCACAGTGGAGCAAAGAGAAATTTCTGCATATATGCAGTAAGCGTTTTGAAAAACGCTGCAAAGAAAAAATTGATATGAAGGTATATACAAATCTGCCACAGTTAGAATTGTCTTTTGCAGATACACGCATGTTGCAGCAGAACAATGGAAATGGTACTGTTGTCTTTTCTGATATTCCACTTGAATTAGGAAATAATTTCTTTGTGGTACGAGGAGTAGAAGCAGATTCGATGCTTTCAGAAGAAGTAACATTTGTACGTGTACTAGAAGAAGAAAAAGCATATCAGCTTCCGAATTCCGGTGCTGGACAGATGGTTCGAAATTGGTTCTTGCCAGAAGATACGATGATTAAAGAAGGTTATTTTTCGGTGGAAGATAGTGCAAATGATATGTTGGAGTATCCAGCGGCATTTGCTGTATTAAAAGAACAGGTTCCAAAACTTGCACAGATTATCGAAGAAGACAATGGATTGCCACTGGGATTTTCTCTCCTTCGTATTATGGGATTTATGCGTAAGAGAGTTGGGGAGATAAATGTAAAAACGTTAAATGACCAATTAAACCAGATTAAGAAGCCATAAGGTATAAAATATGTCATACGTGACAATTTTATTGAAAAATTTTTCAAAATATGTCACGTGTGACAATTTTTTATTTATAAGAAACAATTTTCTTGTCCCGCTACGCCTGTCCAGCCTTACTCTTTCGATAGGCAGACGGTGACATGCCGGTAATCTGTTTAAACACACGGTTAAAGTGGGTGACATTAGAAAAGCCGGTATGGTCACTAATCTCTGTAATCTTTCGGTTGGTTTCAGAAATCTGTCGCTGCGCATCCATAATGCGTGTCGTATTGATATACTGCACAATGGTCTGGTTGGTGGCTTTCTTAAATTCCCTGCACATATAATAGGTGCTGATATAGCTGTCTTTTGCAATCTCTTCAAGGGAAATATCTTCCGTATAATGCTCATGAATATAATCTAAGATATGACCGATGCGCGTGTTATTTAATGGGAGAACTTCTGTCTGATGGAATCGAGCAAGTTCTACCATAAGCAAATTCAGCCATGCGCGTTGGTATTCGAGTGTAAATGCTTTGGGATACTTCTGCTCTTCTAGAATCTGATTGATAATCTTTCGGACAATCTGTGCCTGTGCAATATCGCCTTCAAAGGGGTGGTCGCACTGCATCAGCCAGTCTAATAATTCCGGATTGTGAATATCTTCTGAACGAAAATATACAATCACACGTTGAAACGGTACATCATCATCTCCATAAGAATGGTGCATCACATAGGGTGGAAATAGTATAAATTGTCTGGAAGTGATGTGGTAAATCTGATTATTTACGATATGGTATCGCTCTCCATTTTCCAAATAATACAATTCAAAATAGTCGTGGTAGTGGGAGCGTGACATATTATCGTTGACACCGATAATTCGCTCACATGCAATATTTGCACCCTGTGCCATTTTAAAGCCAGCCTGATCTAACATAAAAACTCCTTTTTATTTGATTATTGTATACAAAAAGAAACATACTATATAAAAAAATATCAAGAGAATGATAGATTTTCTTTTGTTATTGGTAAAAATATTATAAAACAGAAAATGGTAAAGAGCAAGATATGTAAAGAAATTGATAAAATAGGTCAAAATCTGTCTAGTGATTTTTCAAGAATAAGAATATAGTATGAGTATAGATAGACAAAATATTAACGAAGTTAAGTGCGCATAAAAACGAAGAAGAAAAGGAGAGATTTTTATGAGAATTTGCGAAAAAGCAGGTGCTGTTACACAGCAGAATAACTACTATGTAATCGACACAAATGCAGTTCAGATTCGCTTATGGTTTCTTACAGATTCGATTATTCGAATTCGGGCAGGATTCGATGGAGAATTTGCAGAGGAATCTTACAGCTTAGTAATGACTGCGTGGGAAGATCGTATGGACGATTTTCTCAAAGGATACCGTAAGAGAGTAGAGGTTGCGCAGTCAACACTTACAGATGGTGAAGATAAGGCGGTCATTTTGGGAACGTTGCTTCGTGTAGAAGTAGAAAAAGATCCGTTTAGAATCTGCGTATACGATAACGATGGAACATTGCTCCATGCAGACATCGTAGATTTGGCATATATGGAAGACAGTAACCACAGAAGAATTCATACAAGTGAAATCACAGCAGAGGATTATTTCTATGGATTCGGTGAAAAGAGTGGAGAAATTAACAAAGCTGAGAAATTCATGGGAATGAGTCCAAAGGATGCGATGGGATACAACCCAAAGGAAACAGATTCTTTGTACAAGCATATTCCATTCTATATCAAGTTAAATAAAGATACAAAGAAGGCAGTCGGATATTTCTATCACAATACATACGAATGTGATTTTGATATGGGACGTGAGAAGAGTAATTATTGGAAACGACACAGCAGATACCGTGCAGACGGCGGCGATATTGATTTGTTCTTAATCGCAGGTCCGAAGATTACAGATGTTGTGGAAGGGTATACAGATTTGACTGGTAAGTCAGCATTGCTGCCACGATATGCACTTGGATATCTTGGTTCATCAATGTATTATCCAGAGTTGGAAGCTGATTGTGATGATGCTATTTGCGAATTTATCGACACAACAAAAGAAGAGGATATTCCAGTAGATGGATTCCAGTTATCTTCCGGCTATTGTGCCGTAGAGACAGAAGAAGGCATTAAGCGTTGCGTATTCACATGGAATAAGAAGCGTTTCAAAGATCCGAAAGATTTCTTTGAACAGATGAACAAGAGAGGAATCACGGTATCTCCAAATGTAAAGCCGGGTATACTTTTGGTTCATCCAATGTTACAGGAAATGAAAGAGAAAGATATGTTTGTTAAAGACAGTGTCAAAGACGAACCGGGCATTGGAACCTGGTGGGGCGGCAAGGGTATGTTCGTTGATTTTACAAAAGAATCTACGCGTAACTGCTGGAAAGAAATGTTAAAAGAACATGTATTAGAGTATGGTACAAGTTCGGTATGGAATGATAACTGCGAATATGACAGTATGGTTGATAAGGATGCCAGATGTTATTTTGAAGGCAAAGGAGGAACAATCGGTCAGTTAAAGTCAAATATGTCAAATATTATGTGTCACATCACAGATGAAGCGATTCATGAAACATTTGATAATACAAGACCATATATCGTATGTCGTTCCGGTCACAGCGGAATTCAGCGTTATGCACAGACATGGGCAGGAGATAATCTGACATGTTGGGATGCTTTAAAATATAATATCGCAACGATTCTTGGAATGGGACTTTCCGGTGTCAGCAACCATGGCTGCGATATTGGTGGTTTCTATGGACCATCTCCGGAAGCAGAATTATTTGTTCGTTGGATTCAGAACGGTATTTTCCAGCCAAGATTCTCAATTCATTCGGTAAATGTTGATAATACTGTAACAGAACCTTGGATGTATAGTGGACATAAGAAATATATTCGGGATGCGATTCACTTAAGATACCGCATGACACCATATTTATATTCATTGCTGGAAAAATCACATAGAACAGGTATTCCAATGATGCAGACCATGTTTACGGTATTCCAAAATGACCCTGCTTGTTATGATGAAGGCGTGAATTTCATGATGGGCGATTCGCTTCTAGTTGCAAATGTTGTAGAAAAAGGTCAGACAGTTCGAAGCATTTATCTTCCGGAAGGAGATAACTTCTATGATTTTGTTACAAGAGAGCGGTATGAAGGCGGACATACCATTGAGATTCCTGTAGATATGAGCAGTATTCCAATGTATATCAGAAGCGGTGCAATCATTCCGATGGCAGGCAACCAGATGAAGAACTTAAAGACAGAACAGGCAACGGCAATCGATTTGATATGTGCAGATGATAAGGACGGACAGTTTGATTTATATGAAGATGACGGTCAGACAATGGATTACGAAAAGGGTGTTTATTTAAGAACACATATTGATATGAAGTCAGGCGTTCAGACAGAACTTACATTTACAAATGAAGGAAGCTATCAGACAAATGTAGAGGATATGTACCTCGATGTGATTCACAGAGAGAAAGCTCCATTCTGGGTAAATGTAGATGGCAAGGAAGTTCCACATTTCCTTCACCGCAGAAAGTTCGAAGAGGCAGATTTTGGCTGGTATTATTCACAGACAAAGAAATCTGTACAGATTAAATATAAGAACCCTAAGAAAGACTATAACGTTGTAATTTCATACGAGCAGTTTGATATGATCGGTATGTAAAGATGTAAAGGAGGACAATTATGAAGAAAATTATTTCAGTAGTCTTAATGATGGTCATGCTTGTTATGCCATTATCCGGCTGTGGAAATCAGGGTGCAACAAGCAGTGCAGAGGCAACGGCAGAGAATCCAATGATTCTTACCTTATCACATGGACTCAGTGAAACCCATTCTGTACATATTGCAATGACAGAATTTGCGAAGATGGTTGAGGAACGTACCAATGGCAGAATTCAGGTTAAGATTTATCCAAATGGTCAGTTGGGAAATGAAACAGAGTCTATGGAACAGTTAATGGCAGGTGTTATTTCTATGACAAAGATTTCTGCACCAGGTCTTGCAACATACAACGAGGCATATCATACATTTGGTTTGCCATACATCTTTAACAACACAGAAGACTTCTACAAAGTTATGGAATCTGATGATATGAGAAAATTCTTCCAGAGTACAGAAGAGGATGGATTTGTAACATTGACATATTATACATCAGGTGCACGTTCTTTCTATACAAAGGACAGACCAATCAGAACACCGGAAGATTTGAAGGGTCTAAAGATTCGTGTACAGGATATGAAGTCACAGACAGATATGTTACAGGCATTGGGTGGAATTCCGGTTGCGATGTCTTATGGTGATGTATATACATCGCTTCAGACAGGTATTATTGATGGTACAGAAAATAACGAAACAGCATTAACCATTGGTAAGCATGGTGAAATTTGTAAGTATTATTCATTTGACCAGCACGCAATGATTCCTGACGTTATGGTTATGAGTGCAAAGGTATGGAATAACATTAGCGAAGCAGATCAGAAGATTATCTTAGAAGCAGCTTATGAATCAACAGACAGTCATAAGGAAGTTTGGGAAAAGTCAATTACAGATGCAGTAGAAGAAGCAAAGAGTACAATGGGTGTTGAATTCGTATATGACGTAGATAAGGAAGCCTTCCGCAATGGAACAAGTGGAATGGTTGAACAGTATCGTAAGACATATCCGGGTGTAGACAGATTATTATCTTTGATTTCAAGTGTTCAGAGTAAGGAGGAGTAAGTTATGGTAAACGTAATGACACAGGTGAAAAAATGGATGAACCTGATTCTTTCATGGGCAGCCGCAGCATTGTTATCTTTTATGACAATTCTCGTATTGATTCAGGTATTTACAAGATTCGTATTAAATAATCCAGTTGCATTTACAGAAGAACTGGTTCGTTACTCTTTAATTTGGACAGGCTTTATCGGTGCTGCATATGCATTTAGCACAAGACAGCATATGTCACTCGTCCTTGTAAGGGATAAGCTCAATCCGGCAGGAAAGAAAGCATTGATGATTTTCGTAGATGCGTTGATTTTAGTATTTGCTTTATTTGTTATTGTAATGGGTGGTACAAACTTAGCACTCAGTGCAACAAAAGAATTCTCAGCATTGCTTGGAATTCCACGTACATTAGTATATAGTATCGCACCAATCTCAGGTGTATTTATTATCATTGCACAGATTATTAACATCTTTGAAGATGTGACAGGAATTGAAATCAAAGGAGGTAGTGAGGTATGAGTGTAGCATTTGTAACAATTCTTTTATTTGTCGTATTTGGCGTATTGCTGTTCTTAGGCGTGCCAATTTCCGTTAGTATTGTCATTTCATCTATTGTTACAGCATTATCATCACTTTCATGGGATCAGGTTACATTTATTACCATGCAGAAGATGAATAGTGGTGTTGAAAGTTTCTCACTTCTTGCAATTCCACTTTTCATTCTTGCAGGAAATTTGATGAACAACGGCGGTATCGCAAAGCGACTTATTAATTTTGCAAAATTATTCTGTGGTAGAATCCCAGGTTCTTTAGCACAGGCAAACGTACTCGGAAACATGCTCTTTGGAGCACTTTCAGGCTCATCTGTTGCAGCAGCTTCTGCGATGGGCGGCTCCATTTATCCAATCGAAAAAGAAGATGGATATGACCCGGCATTTGCAACAGCAGTTAACATTGCATCAGCTCCAACAGGACTTTTGATTCCACCAACCAGTGCATTTATCGTATATTCAACTGTTGCAGGTGGTGTTTCTATTTCAACATTATTTATGGCAGGTTATATCCCAGGTATTCTTATGGGACTTGCAACAATGATTATCGCATTTATTTTTGCAAAGAAGCACAACTATCCGGTTACAGGTCGTGTGTCTGGAAAAGAAGCATTGCATACAACACTTCAGGCAATTCCTAGTTTACTTCTGATTGTTATTGTAATCGGCGGTATTGTTGGCGGTATCTTTACTGCAACAGAAGGTGCAGGCATCTGCGTTCTTTACTGCCTGATTCTTTCAATTTGCTATAAGAGTTTAACATTTAAGTCATTTATGCAGGTATTATTAAAGAGTGCTGCGACAAGCGGAATTATCCTTTTCTTAATTGCAGCGTCTTCCGCAATGTCATTTGTTATGGCTTACTCAGGAATTCCGGCAGTTATCAGTAGTGCAATCATGGCAGTGTCAACAAATAAGTTCGTGATTCTTATCCTGATGAATGTCATTTTGTTAGTAATCGGTATGTTTATGGATATTACACCAGCTATTTTGATTTTCACTCCAATCTTCCTGCCAATCGCACAGAGCCTTGGAATGTCAGCAATTCAGTTCGGTGTTATGTTAATCTTTAATATGTGTCTTGGAAATATTACCCCTCCGGTTGGTTCGGTTCTGTTCGTTGGGTGCGGAATCAGTGGTGTAAGTATCGAAGACGTTACAAAGAAATTATTACCGTATTTTGTAATTCTCTTTATCGTATTGCTTGCAGTAACATTTATCCCGGCACTTTCAACAGGACTTCCAAGTCTTATGGGATTAATGTAAATCACATAAAATATTTATAAAAGAAACTATGAAACAAGTCGTTGTGTGGAAAGGCTCTAAAAAGAGTCTTTTCACATAACTGCATATAGAGAACACGTCAAAATGGATTGTATACAAATGGAGGTTTATTTTGGTATGTGCTCTTAGATATTTATTGAGAATGGAGATTAATTATGAAGAGTTCATTTCGTTGGTATGGAGACAGTGATCCGGTAACATTGCAGAATATCCGCCAGATTCCGGGGATGCGTTCAATCGTTTCAGCAGTATACGATGTAAAGCCGGGTGAGGTATGGCCGGAAGAGAGTATTAAACACATTGTAGATGAATGTGAAAAGAATGGTCTTGTATTTGATGTTGTAGAATCTATTCCGGTTACGGAAGATATTAAGTTAGGAACAGATAAGCGTGACAGACATATTGAAAATTATTGCGAAACAATCCGTCGTTGTGCAAAGTATGGTGTAAAATGCGTTACTTATAACTTTATGCCTGTCTTTGACTGGACAAGAACACAGCTTGATAAAGAAGCAGCAGACGGTTCAACAAGCCTTGTTATGTATTGGGAACAGATGAAAGGTCTTGATCCGTTAAAGGATGATATTCACCTTCCGGGTTGGGATTCCAGTTATACACAGGACGAAGTTCGTCAGTTAATTATGAAGTATCAGGAATTAGGAGAAGAAGGACTCTGGGATAATATCAAATATTTCTTAGAGAGAGTCATTCCGGTAGCAGAAGAATGTGATGTTGTGATGGCACTTCATCCGGACGATCCTCCATATCCAATCTTCGGACTTCCAAGAGTTATTACATGTGAAAAGAACATTGATAGATATTTGTCAATCGTAGACAGTCCATCGAATACCATGTGTCTGTGTACAGGTTCATTAGGTTGTTC
>AUXO016529822.1_pt1 | contig 46229 bp, 47 predicted proteins | sample 768731 | NCBI WGS metagenome assembly AUXO01 (sample SAMN02715735, study PRJNA202380) | gut metagenome | biome: sheep rumen | host: Ovis aries | place: New Zealand: Palmerston North | reverse complement strand
TTCTGAAAGCGTCCAGGCTATGATTTTTCTGGAAAATAAATCCATAACACTGGTCAGATAGACAAATCCATCTATTGTCCAGATGTAGGTAATATCCGAACACCAGACTGCATTCGGACGATCAGGATTAAATTGCTCATCAAGGATATTTTGTAATTCAGTGCTGAAATCGGAATCTTTTGTGGTGATCGTCCATGGTTTGCTCCACTGAGCACGGATCCCCATTTGGCGCATATATGTACCAACGGTTCTTTCCGAAATGACTTCACCAGTTTTTCGAAGTTCTACAGTGATTTTCGGAGCACCGTAGTTCTGCTTGGAATCATCATAAATATCCTGTATTTTTGCTTTTACGGCTTTACGACGTTTTTCTGTATCAGAAGGTACGTGGTGGAGCCATGCAAGATATCCTGAGCGAGAGACACCTAAAAATTTCAACATTCCGGAGACGGAAACCCGGCGTCCAGCCTTTTTGGCAGCTTCCGTCTTCTCAGACACTTCAAGATAAATGGCTTCCGTCATTTTCCCAGAATGTTGATTGCTTTTTTTAACACATCGAGTGCATCTTGGGCATCGCGTAATTCACGTCTGAGACGGGCAATTTCCTTCTGCTCATCAGATGCATAATTACCAGAACCACGAACAGGAATATCACCTGATTCCCGGAAGTCTTTCAGCCATTTTGTTAATGTGCTGTATCCGATGCCAAGATTTTCTGCACATCCACGTACTCCGAGATCTTTGTGATCCTGATAGTACTGGACTGCATCAAGTTTAAATTGTTTGTCATGTTGCTTTGCCATATGAGATCCTCCTTCAGCATGCCTCTATTGTATCATGCTTATGTGTATTTGGAATTTCTCATTTTGGCTTGTACTATTTATATTCTAGCACCAATCATTTTACCGGTGCTGGTAAACCAGCAGTCTGCCGCAACCTTATGTGGCACTCCCCGAATTGCTTGCTCCTGAAGTATTTCCTCTTCCATACCGATTGCAAATCCCATCAAAGGACACCTCCTATTCTACCTTTACTTTCTTATAATCTACTGTACGTTTTTCCCGACTGATACCACCTGACATGTGATCGATCCTGCTTCCTACAAAGACTGCCCGTTTTAAGGAATCCCTGCCATAACGCATCCGAATCTTATCTACAGTTGCATCCATATGCTCCAGCTTTTCATAATCCGTTGTATCAAACATATCAAGCTGCCGCATATCCATATGATCCTTAATCCTGCTGGTATGAATGCCCAGATGCCGGATCGCTTTCCCATTCCAAAGAGAATCGAAAAGCTGACATGCACAACGATGAATTTCTATCGTTATATTGGTCGCATTATTCAAAGTCATCTGATGGCTTGCATACCGAAGATCAAATGTTTTGATTCCGACGGCGATTACCTCTGCACGGACGCCTGCCGCCCGCAATCTGGTTCCAACTGTCTCTGCCAAAGCAAGGAGAACCAGCTTTGCTGTAGATGCGTCTGTAACATCAAAAGCTATCGTTGTACTGTTCCCATATCCTTTATTTGCCGGAGCTTCTGACTGAACCACAGAAACATCCATCCCGTTCGCAAATGCCCAGATCACCTCCCCATGCTTTTTCAAATGACTTTTCAGCATAATCGGATCAGACTGCGCCAACTCACCAATCGTATGGATTCCCATATGAAACAATTTCTTTGCAGTAGCTCGCCCGACAAAGAACAAGTCCGTTACCGGAAGTGGCCACATTTTCATCTCAATCTCATGTTTCCATAAGGTATGAATCCGATCAGGCTTTTGAAAATCACTTGCCATTTTCGCCAGCAATTTATTCTCCGATACCCCTACATTCACCGTAAACCCTAATTCTTTCCTGATTTGATTCCGAATACGGTTGGCTGCAGTGACCGGTTCTCCCCATAAACTTTCGGTACCGGTCATATCAACAAATGCCTCATCCACGCTATATTGCTCAACATCCGGAGAGTACTGCCGAAGGATCTCCATAAAAGCAGCGGAACATCTTTCATACAAGCTATAATTCGGAGGAACCAATTTAAGTTGCGGACACTTTTGAAGTGCCTCCACAATACTCTCGCCGGTTTTGATATTATATTTTTTTGCCTGGATTGATTTTGCCAGGATAATTCCATGCCTCATGGCCATATCACCTCCGACAGCAGCTACTTCATCCCGCAGATCTACTTTTCCGCCTAAATGGTAGAGGCGGTAAACAGCCTCCCAGGAAAGGAAGGCTGAGTTCACATCAATATGAAAAATCACTTTATTCACAAACTTATGTTCTCCTCCTTTTAAATTATTATATCGAACTGGTGTTCTTTTTACAAGAGTGAAAATATGGAATCTACACATCATCTGATATTTTTACAATCATTGATGTTATAAAAGTTCTGTATGTACAATATATAGTTTTTAATTATTTGACATCTTCTATATATAGTGTTAAAATAATTTTGTAATCATTATTTGTGTCATCCGTAATGGATATTCACACGCAGTTTAGGTTTGTATATAAGTCAGGAGGGTTTCTCTGCCATCACAGAGCAGAGCCTTCTGGCTTTTTTATTTTGCAGGAATCTGCAGCCTGTTAGAGAATGAACGCATTTGTGTCCATTCTCTTTTTTTGCCTAAACGCAGGAAGGAGGGAAGGACAAACGAATTATTCACAAAAATGATTGCCTAATAATTTACCAGAAGGGAGATTTTTATGAATTACAACGAATTTCAAGAAACATTACTCAAAGAACTGGAAAGCAGGCTTGATTCCCATATCAGCCTGAATCCTATCACAACGACTAAGAACAATAACACCCTGAAGCATGGAATTGAATTTTACAATGATACATCCAATATAAGCCCTGTTTTGTATCTGGACGAATGGTATGAATTCTACCTGACCGGAAAATCTCTTTCTCAGATTGCAGAAGATATTGTTGAGCTGTATCACCAGGCTGCAGATGTTTCCTTTACGAACACAGAAATGCTGCTCGATTATGAAAAACTTCAGGAAAAGATTCTCTACAAATTAGTCAATTTCAAGGCAAATCAATCCCTGCTAAAAGACATACCGCATATTCCATATTTGGATCTGGCAATTGTCTTTTATGTACTTTTGGACTGTAAGGATAGTAGAATGGCAACGGTTCTAATTCGAAATGAACATCTGAAGACCTGGGGAAAAAATCTAAATACCATCTTCTCAGATGCAAGAAAAAACACTCCTCGTGTCTTTCCGGCTAAACTCACACCTATGTCTGATTTTCTGCAAAATGCTTTTCCTAACTCAAATGAGTTTATAGATTCAGACAGAGATTGTGTCATGAAATCAGAATTGTTCATACTCTCTAATACTATAAGACAACACGGTGCTATCTGTACATTGTATGATGATATCATGAATCAAATCGGGAAAACATTACAGGATGATTTTTTTGTCATTCCCAGCAGCGTACATGAAGTTCTGTTATTAAAAGCTTCTGATACTGACTGCATGGAATTAAACGAAATCATTCGGGAAGTCAATGAAACAACGATCATCCCAGAAGAAATTCTTTCAGATCATGCATACTTTTATTCTCGGGATCGTAAGGAACTCCTGTGTGCTTAACCAAAAATGCCATAAAATAACACCGAGCCGCCTGATTAAATTCAGACGGCTCCTTTTACGTTAAAAATAAACTCTGTTGTTCATAGTCCTGCCTTCGTGCCAACTGTGGCGGCTTTTTATGCAGTGCAAATTCAAAAAACGTATCTTCATATACCCAATCTTCCAATTCGGATCTTTCCAGAATCAACGGCATCCGATGATGTACAGGACTGACCGATTCATTTGCCTGGGTAGTTAAGATAATGAAATGATCTTCATCTTGAAAGCGATTGTAAAATCCTGCCATGAATAAGGCCGGCTGATCTTCTCTCAGGAAAGTAACTTTATTCTTACCCGGATCCCATTCATAAAACTGCTTTGCTGGAATGATACAGCGTCTGTGCATCACACTATCCCGGAACGACTTTCTTTCCAGAGCAGTTTCTGCTCTTGCATTGATCAACAGCCCTTTTTTCTGATATTGCGGAAAGCCCCATGACATTTCTTCTGCCAGAAGATGTGGTTTCCTTCCGGTGATCACAGTTGCAGACTGAGAGGGATAAATATCACCCCTGCGCTCTCTTCTCAGTTTCTCATCCACCTCTCGGACCACTTTTTCTATTTCTCTGGCTGTATCATCATCCACATAATATCGTCCACACATTATTTTTCTTCCTTTTTTTCAACTGTTACATATTTTTGATTTCTACTTGATGGACGATTCGGAATTGTCATTTGAAGCTCTCCTGCTTCACACAACGGCTTCAAGTATCTTTTTGCAAAGCTTTTGACATCCTTATATCCCATGTATACTGTGATTTCTTTTTTGCTTCTCGGTACTTTACAATATTCTAAAATCCTGTTCTGCAGACTATCCTGGTGTTTATCTTGGGTGCTATCCTGGGGGCTATCTTGGGTGCTTGTATTTCTTCTATAGAAAATCACCGCAAAACCATATGCCTGCTGTTCAAATTCCACTCTACATCCTGCCGCTTTGCAAGCAGTATAAATACGCTTCAATCCTGTTGCAAAACTTTCCATATCTTTTGAGTAATATAACGTTCGTGTAATCAGTGGATTTCTTCTGACTGGTCTTTCATTTCCTTCAATAAATTTCTCTGGTGAAACTCCAGTCGGAAATGCACCTGGATTATAAATCTCAATTCGATCTTTAAATATTGCTACCTCATTGCTCTGCCCAGAATCAAATAATTTATGTCCAAAAGAATTAATAATTGCCTCACGAATCGCATCCAATGGTATTTCAGGAATTTCCTTTCTTGACAATCCACTTCCGATTTCAACACGCCAATCCATTGCATCAATGATATACTGCTCTGCCTTTTTTGAAAGTTCCATAATGGAACCTGTAAACCTGCGGATATCCGTAAATGTCAACCTCTCATTTGTTGCAAATTTTGCCATCTGAAGTTCATTAATACCACAATTACAAAATAATGCTGCTCCTGCATTTAATAAGTGATCACCCTGTATCAGTTCTAACTTATTCAATACTGTTTTTACATCTGTCTCCTCAAAACTGATTCTTCCTGCATCTTTTGCTTTTTGCAGATAAGTATCAAAAGCATTTTTATCTATATCCTGAAGAGTATATTCAGAAACCTGTCTTTCCCACGAATATTTTACATTATCCCGTTTGCGTATCATTTCATCATAAATATCCTGTTCCATAATCAGATCTTCATCTGCAACTCGGATACGTGGAATACTATACGCAAGATATGGCTGACGATTCCCCTCAAAATCAACTTGAATACATTCCCTTTCTCCGATGCGAACAGCCTTAATCTCCGGATAAATAGCAGGCGTAATGTGATTTCCAATTGCCTGGCTTACTTTTCTCAGCGACTCATCCGTTATTACCTGTCCAATTACAGTACCATCATTTTTCACGCCAAAGTACAGAACACCTTTTTTATGCTTGTTGAGAATTGCAGCTATAGATATCATTGCTTCTTTCATCTCTCCAGTACTTTTCTTGTATTCTATTGTCTCAGTTTCCGGACCGATATTTACCAGACTCATTTTTCTTATCACCTTCATATTATTATATCCTCTATTTTATCCGATTTATATTTCATTATCAATCTTATTTTAACACCATAAACCATCACAATAAATCGTCTGCTGTCATATCACACATTCAAAAAGGCCACCCATTACAGGGCAGCCAGTTCCTGGACCTCTTGATCCGATAGCGGTATTCTCTTATTCAGTAGCTTGTTTCCACATGATTTTCTGTAATTATTGTAGTACATTCACATTTTCCTCCGTTCGTTTCAACGGTTTCAAAAGAGACTCTGCATTACTGATAAACGGTTCCTTTGTTCGTTCCGCTATATAGATTTCCCATAATTTTTTATGTATCTCCCTTACAGTAATTCCATTGCACTGATTCTCTAACATCTTCAGGAATGGAAAAATCATTGTTTTTTGAATATCCTTTCCTTCAAGTACATGTTGTTCTTCCTGTCCGTACACCTCATATAGACATTCCAATATAATATTCATATCTGTCACAAACTTTATCATTGGTTTTTTATACTTCCTTTTCTGCACGGCTGCCATCTGAAACTCCTTTCACATCCGAACGGTTAATCCATCAAGCCTCTTCAGCGGCAGTCCCACCAGATACCAGTCTTCATCCATTTCAATCCGGACCGGCATCCAGACATCATTAATTTTTACTTCAAAACATTCTCCACAATGCAGACCACCATAATATGATTCCATTCCAAATCGGATATCATAACGTCCACTTTCCTTGTCGTAAAAAAGATTACCTTCTCGTTTCTCGCTCATTCTATTATTCCTCCTGAAAAATTATCTTTTATACTTAGTAATAGTGACGTTAATCTGGTGATTGCAAAATCTCAGGATGTTTTTCTAAATATTTTTTTCGATAGCGATAAAACGTCGTGTGGGATAATCCTAATTCTTTCCGAAGCTCTGTTGGTGTAATCTCTCCGGCAATTACTTTTGAAAATGCTGCATCAAACGCATCTTCCCCGATTGCTGCAGGTCTTCCATAATCAGCCCATTCCCCTCGGAGCTTCTTCATTTCAATGCCTTCTCTCTGACGCTTTTCTTTTTTCTCAATTTCTGCCTGTGCCATAGAAGCATAAAGTTCCAGCATCATATTATTGATGGTTTCCATCATAAGACACGCCAGGGTATTATCCATTTTTGACATATCCATCAATGTAGTCGGCAGCTCCAGTACCATCAGCCGCACGCCCATTCCCTGCAGTCGTCGGATCTGTTCCATGGTATCTTTCTTACTCCTGCCCAATCGATCCAATTCCGTAATAATCAAAATATCTCCTGACCGCAGAACATCTTCTACCAGAACAGTGTATCTTGGTCTGTTGAAATTCTTCCCTGTCTGCTGATCCGTAAAGATATTTTTCAGTTCCATTTCGTGTTCCTTACAGTATTGCTGTATCTCCTGAATTCCCCTGTCAAGATGCTGCTCCCTGGTGCTGGTTCTGTGATAACCATATATAGCCATTTTGCGCTCTCCCTTCTGCGAATGTTCCAAAATGTAGGCATTTCTTCTGGAATATTCCAAAAGGATTTATCCATACATTTCGGTACATAATTCACGTCTCTTTTTCCATATTCCAAATTGTATACTTTTTGAAATAGGCTCTACTTACTCTGTATGCAGAAGATAAGCAAAACGCAACTTGCTGGAAAAGAAATATCCCAGAAGATTGTCCTCTGGGATTGGCATTTTAATTTTATCCTACGAACTTATACCCACTATTTATTACAGTTTCTATATAGCCCTCTCCAATCTTCCGTCTAAGCTGGCTGATCACATTTACTACTGCACTGCCACAGTGCTTTGGATTCTCCTTCCAAACTGCTTCGTAAATTTGTTCTTTGGAGAATACCCATCCCGGATGTTGTACCAGATAAGCAAGTGTCTGAAACTCATAATGTGAAAGGGGAATATGGTCACCATTATGAATAACCATCTGCTCCTGCAGGTGGATCTCCAAACCGGAGAAGGTAAGTACATTTAAAGAATCTGTAGTTAGAGATAAGTTTCTGACATGACAACTCATTTTCTCGCTCAGGAACGTAACCACATCCTGTAAAATTGTGTCTTCCGCTTCAATCATCAGAATATTCACTTTACTATCATCTCCTTACAAGGAATCTTCTCCTTAAGTTGTTTACTTCAGGGAATACTTTCTTTTTTTACTAATACATAAATCTGATATGCTTCCAATTCCATGATTTCTGTAATGGACATATCCAGACAGAATACCGTGATCTGTATAACCGAACGGGTTTTCTCCCAATAAAGTGAGTCTGTGGCAAAATACGCTTGGTTAAGCCAGCAAAACAAGAGTTCCTTGTTTCTGCTGGTTTCTCTCGTTTTCTGCCATTATAAACCACCGATTTCCGGATAAGTTCTGGATGAGTTCTGAACGGTCTAATATTTTGAAAATCGTTCGACAGAATGTGACAAAAGCCCAAAAGATCCCCTCGGAACAGTTTGATCGGTACATTGCTCCGGGGAAATACTGTTCCATCACTTCCTCTCCACTTTAGATTTATTCCGTATTATGGACTGCGTGTAGATAATTACTCAACTGTTTCAATAGAATCTACGATGCTCATTCCTGCAATCTTTTTTAACGGAATACAGGTTGCCAGCAAACAGGCTCCAATGGATAGAACCGTAGCTTCAACAATCGGTAGAATGGGAACGGAAACTAACTGAATTGTGTCGGTAGTTGCGGCGTTTACAAAGATCGTGCAGATATAGCCAACAATATTGCCAATTACCGCTGCGATAATGCCATAGTAAGCGCCCTCCCACAAAAATGTTTTGTAAAGGCTTCCTGCACTCATGCCAATGGCCCGCTGCATACCGATTTCCATCACACGCGTATGAATGTTTGTGTAAACGGTATTGATGATATTCAAAAGGCCGATTAAGCCAACAAACAAGATAAATCCCCAAGCCAACAATCGTATCTGTTCAAAACTTTCTTCTAATTGTCTATCCGTATCTTCATAAGACAGATAGGTTGTACCGGGAATATCCTGGCAAATCTTTTCTACCACAGTGTCAAACAATTCCCGGTCTGCATCCGTGTTCAGGACAGGACACATTTCATTATATACATTGCTTCCCGTGAGTTCGGAATAAATGCGATCTGATACAATTACTTGAACGCCGTTTGTAAATCCGCTGTTGCCTACACTCACATAGCCGTCATAGCCGTCCAATGTTGCAATGATCGGAATATCCATGCCTGCAGCAGAGATCGTATCGCCTGATACAAAGGTTGTTCTATCCAATTCCATATCCCCGTAGCTTAATGCCAGCGGATTTCTCACAATACACGCCTCGCCGGATTTTAGGAGGGCCAGTTCTTCTTCCGAAAACTCACCGGCTGTAAAGTAGTCCCAATATTCGTCGTTAAGTCCGACTATCTGGAATGTTTCACCTGACTGCAAGGTAAATCCGAGCGAAATATCGGATATTTTTCCATCTTCATCTGGCTCATAAAGTGAGAATTGTATTGCTGCCACAGAAGCCACCGCATCGTTTTGACGCAGTTCAGCTAAATCATCGGCAGAAAATCCTACTGTTTCATTTATGATAGAGTAATCTCCTAAATGACTGTTTTCCATGCCGCTTGCTGCATTTAACAATGTGGTAAAGCTCTGTAAGGCAATAAATACGGCTATGCTCATAACAAGTGATAGGACGGTAATTGCTGTGCGTCCACGATTGCGCTTCAAATTTAACCGGGCATAATAAGCCTCAAAATTTCGGATTGTTTTAGATTTCCGATTTCTGCGCTTTATCCTTGTGTTCTGGCCTGACATGGCGACAGTGGGAGACACTTTAGCGGCATACCTGGCAGCCGGTATAGCCGCAACGAAAGCAAAAAACAGTGTGATTACTGCACTTGCGGCAAGGAACGGTATTTTTCCAGAACTATTTGCAGAAATAAGGCTTTGCAGTTCAGATGTATTCTGCACCATGAATATTTCCGAGGACAAAAAACTTGTTGCCATTATGACAATGCCTTTTGTTGACAAACGGCCAACAATCATGCCAACGGGAATACCGATCAGGCATAAAATCAATATCTGCAAAGAAACAATCGTGTAAAGCTGGCCTTTTTCACTTCCGATAGCTCTTAATACGCCGTATTCTTTAATGCGTTTGGACACGGATATTTTGAGAATATTGTAAATAACCAATCCAGCCGCCAGAAGAATGAGAACACCCACCACAACACCGGCAAAAACCATAAAGGAAAATCCAGACCCACTATTTTCAGAGCTTTCCTGGCTGTCATACTGTATTCCGCAAGCCTGTAAATAAACCTGATTGTAAGATGTATCAAGCTCATGTATCTGGAATTTCTCAATCACGTCATTTACCGTATTTTGAAAAGTTCGTTTATCGGCTGTACGGAAATCCACATTGTAGTATAGGTATTCTTCTGGCAATAACTGTTCGGCTGTGCCTGCTCCAACAATCCCCGTAATCCCGCCATAAGAGTATCCAATGTAATTGCTTTTTGTAATACCTACCAGAACAAAATCAGCGGTAAAGTCAATGGATGGGGCAATATCATGCCGCAAACTTTTGGAAACAGACAAAGAAATGGTGTCGCCTACTTCTCCGTCAAAACCGAGAAATTTTAGCGCATCTTCCGGCAATGCGATTTCCATAGCCTGTTTTGGCAATCGTCCCTCTTGAATTTGCGAAATAGACGGATAGGTGTCAAGGCTGTTGTCTATATATTCTGTGAGGCCCAATGTAAGTTGACTGTTTAAGTCTATTGTTCCTAAACTGATAGAGGGGCCGATATAGGATAACCGGGAATCTTTTTTCAGTTCGGAAAGCTGATCTTCGGACATTTGAAGAAAAGTAGCGTACTTCTCTCCGTTAATGGTAATGGCCTGCTGCTCCCGCATAGCATTTAGAATACCAATAGATTGTCCTATAACTGTTGTTGTAATTGTGGAGAGAATAACGGCAATTAGAATCAGGATCGATGTAACCCTTTGTGCCAGTAATTCTTTCCATGCGAGGACACGATAAGACTTCATCTTGCTGTCACCTCCGAAAGAACCCCGTCTACGATCACAAACTGCCGGTCTGCCATTCGTGCGATCCGGCTGTCATGTGTAATGACAACAAGCGTTTTCCCCATCTTCTTCCGGACACTTTGCAGCATTTCCATTACTTCGCCGCCGCTTTTGCTGTCAAGGTTTCCTGTCGGTTCATCAGCAAAAACAATATCGGGTTTGGCAATCAAAGCTCTTGCAATAGCGACGCGCTGCTGCTGGCCGCCGGAAAGTTCATGGGGCAAATGTGTAAGGCGTTCACTAATACCTAACAAATCCGTGAGCTTTTTCAGGTACGCTTCATCCGGCTTCTTTTTGTCCAATAACAGCGGCATAATGATATTTTCCTTTGCGGTCAGCACAGGAAGCAGGTTGAATTGCTGAAAAATAAAGCCGATACGCTGGCGGCGAAACGCAGATAGCTCTTTATCGTTAAAGCTGTATATATCTTTCCCGTCGTATGTCAAGCTGCCAGAAGTCGGCCTGTCCAGCCCGGACAACAGATGGAGCAGGGTACTTTTCCCGCTGCCAGATGGCCCCATAATAGAAATGAAATCGCTGGACGCAATTTCAAGATTGACCTTATCCAGAGCAACAACGCGGCTTTCACCGCTGCTATAGATTTTGGACAGTTCTTTTGCTTCGATGTTCATAAAAACACTCTCCTTATCTGTGATATAAGGAGAGTGTAAAACATAAATCTCAAAAAACGCTCAAGGTTTCCATTTTATTTGAAAGGAAGCTATAGCCCTTGCTCCATGATTTTTGGTGTTTTCCAATTTCAGTGTCCCGCCATGTTTGAGGCATAATGTCTCGCTGCTATATAAACCCATTCCAAAATGTGCCGTATCTTCCTCTGTTCTTCCAAATGGCTTGGGGCCATGCTGTACCAAGTCTGCAGGATATCCTGGTCCATCATCTGTAACTGACAAAACCAAAAAATCCCCTTGTTTATCCATACTTACCATCAATCTCTTTTTTGCGAAACGAGCCGCATTCCCAATCAGGTTTTCCATCACCGTCAAAAACAATCCGTGATCTAACGGAACAGCTCCACGATCGGGCATAGCAATGGACAAATTTAACGTTCCTGCAAGAAGCTTCACCGTATCTTCTATTTCAGACCTCAATACAGAATATTGGCATTTGCTTATCTGAATCGGCATCTGTTCTAACCGTTGAATACTGCTCATAGCCTCTACATACTGTTCAATCCTCAATGTATAACTTTCCAGACGGTCAAGAGTGTGTTCATCGGTTATTCCCTGCCGCAATAGCTTTACTGTTCCCTTTAAAACAGTGATTGGATTGCGTAGGTCATGTGAAAAAGCCGCATTCAACCTTTTTCTTTCTTCAGCCTGCCTCCATAATTCCTGGTTGGTTTTCAGTAACTCTGCGCGCATGGTTTCGAATGCTGTGCATATCTGCCCCAGTTCATCAGACGATACTGACGGAACAGAAAAGTGCAGGTCATGTTCCAAAATTCTCTCTGTACTAGCTTGTAAAACTGTAATAGGCGGTTTCAACTTAATGTGATAAAACAAAATACCTGCAATCCCCAGACCGCAAACAGGCAACAAAAGACACGCCAACCACTGAATATAATCCAAAACAGTTAACATACGCTGTTGTTCTGGTGTTGGTTGCTCCAAAGGTATTATCTCTCCATTTATTCCAAGCTCCATACCACCGGATGGATAATTGCCTCTAATTGTACGACAGATACAAAACACTACCAAAACAAGCAATAGCGCAAAAATAACGCTGCTGATCGTCAAAAAGAAAAATGACTTTTTCAGTCCCATGTTCTTCAGACGTTCCATTTATATCCGCACCCCCAAACTGTATCAATATAACTGTGAAGTGTATGCGAGAGCAGCTTTGCACGAATTTTCCTGATATGTTCCATAACTGTATCGCTGTTTCCATCCCCGTCAATTCCCCACACAGCTTCATAAATTCGCTCACGGTCAAAGACCTGGCCTGCATTGAGGGACAGCAATTCTACAATGTCAAACTCTCGCTTTGATAAAACAACAGGTTCATCATTCACTGTAATGGTACGAGCTGAATAATCAATTGCTAAGTCTCCGAAAAAACGTACAGTCGCATTGCTCCTATGCCGCTGTTCTCTCCGCAGGTGTGCGTTAACCCGCGCTCCCAACTCATCCAAATCAAAGGGCTTGATAATGTAATCATCCGCACCCACTCGAAAACCATTGATTTTATCAGCAGATTCTATGCGTGCTGTAAGAAAAAGTATCGGGCAGGTAATGAACTCCCGTATCTTCTGGCAAAGAGTCAGGCCATCCATTTCCGGCATATTGATATCAAGCAAAATCAGATCCGGCTTGTTTGCCAGTCTTTGAAGTGCCTCTTTTCCATTGTAGGCAGTCATCACATCGTAATATTGTGAAAAGTAACTGACCATCATATCTACAATTCCATGTTCATCATCCACGATAAGAATTCTTTGCTTCACACTATGTTCATCTCCTTTTTTACAAACTAACACATAAATCTCAAAAAATGCTCAAAGTCGGAACAACAAATTCTTTGCCTTTATTCCAACTCTGTTGTCCAGTATACCATACAAAAGTGAAGTTCAGGTGGAGAACACAGAAATTTAAGAATAGCTCAAAAACAGAGGTCAGCCACTCCAATACAAAGCAACCGCCTCTGCTTTTATTCTCCCACGTTCTAAAAGCAATACCTGCTTCCAACTACAATTTCTATGAATCCTTTTATCTATCTCTTTACTCAACAACACTAACGCTGTAAACATTGGTGATTTTTGCGGGATATGATTCTGCAATCACACCGTCATATACAATTTCCAGAATATCTCCCACTTCTGGTTCTGGTGAAGGCATGGTACTTGTCATAGAAACCGTTATCTGATCTGCACTATTCAGCTCTGCACTTCCTTCAATTGGCTCGACAAGGTAATAATTATCATGTATTTCTAATATGACCGCCTGGAATGTCGCTGTACCATTTATTTTACTGTTGCAAGCCGTGAACGAAAATAATACAGCAAGAGTTATAAGTACACAAACAATCTTTCTGCATCTTCCTACCATGCTCTCACCGCCCTCCCGAAATTCTTAACTTTTAGTATAATATACTTCTCGCATATAGTAAAATATAAATTCTCAAAAAGAACAGGAAGCACTGCCCCCAAAAAGCTACTACTTCCTGTCTATTATACTACCTCACAAACCTATACCCGCACCCGACCACAGTTTCTATGTACCCATCTCCAATCTTCCGTCTGAGCCGGCTGATCACAGCGCTGCCACAGTGCTTTGAATCCCCCTTTCAGACTGCCTCGTAGATTTGTTCTTTAGAAAATATCCAGCCAGGATGTTATGTCAAGAAAGCGAACGTCTGAAATTCATAATAAGAAAGGGGAATATGGACACCACTATGAATGACCTTATGCTCCTGCAGATGAATCTCCAAACCGGAGAAGATAAAAACGTTTAATAAATCCGAAAAACTTTTAAACTAAAAATCATGATTTCTAAACAGTCTATTATATTTACATGTGTATAAAGTAACAGAGCAGGAACCTTATCTTTACACCAGCAATCATTCCTGCTCTGCCTACATAATTATGCTATTCTAAACAGCATCTACTCCATTTCCCGATAACTTCTGATGCACTTCAGTACTTCAATTCTCAACTCCTGGTACAGATCCTCATCAAATCTTCCATTAATCAAAGAGTTCTTTATCAGCAACGGTCGGAACATCTCTAATATCTGTTCAGTAGCTACCTGATCTCCCATCTTCGCTCGGAACAACACTTCTTCAAAATTCATTACCTGCCACCTCCCATCCATTTTCTGATCTTACGGATTGCATAATAATAAATTCCTTTCACCTTGTAAGGTGGCAAACCATTGATCTGGCTTATATCATCAAACGTCCGTTCTTCAAACACATGCTGATAGATCAGTTTTCTCTCATCCTCACGCAGTAAGAGCAATGCCTCGACAAGTTTCTGATCCTTCATCTCGTCCCATTCCGGATAGCACCCATCTGCCTCCCTCATTAACAGTTCTTCGCGATATTCCATCTCCAGGCTCTCTTCCACTGAAATTCCAATTTCTTCCACTGTCAAGTCCTCTGCCAGCATTTCATTACTGCTAATCCGCAGCATTTTTCTTAAGTAATTTTGTCGGGCTCCCCGAATCTGTGCCAGTAAATATGCGGTAAATTGGTTCTTGATTTTGGAACCGGTATATGTAAATTCATCCAATTCTTTATCCTCCTGTATTTTGATTTCGTTCTTCTTTTGAAATCCCAGAAGGCGGGGACCGGCACCGTATCTCATTTTTCGATAAGTTTCGACATACAAAAAGAAAGCCGAATCGGCGCTTTCCCAATTCGACTTTCTTTTTGATCCATATTTTATTATGTGCTATACGAGGTGTGTTCGACTCATATTCTGCATATTTAACAGAAGGGTGTTCCAAATATTGGTGCAAGATTTTTTTAACAAATTCCTGCTTTTCTCAACCCGTTCCGTGTAACTCAACCTATCATTTCTCCTTCGTGATTCCTGTGTATTTTTGTAATGTGTATTATATTGCGTTATTATGCGTATTATAACGCATTTCATATACTGCAGAACTAGAGTAAAATATATGCATTAAGTGAGGTGATGAAAATGATGGAAAAAAAGTTGCTCGGAGACTTTGTAAAAGAAGAACGTCTTCGCAGGAATCTTTCACAGAATGCTCTGGCTGAAAATGTGCACGTTTCCTTACGCACAATATCTGATATTGAGAACTATAATGCTAACCCCAGACTTGAAACTCTGAGTCTATTAGCCAAATACTTGAATATTTCGCTTGATTCCGTCATCTTCTACGACAAGCCACCTGCAAATCCTTATATCGAACAGATCATTTATGAGTTAAATGACTGTACAGATGAAGAAAAAGATCTGGCTTTACATACGCTCCGTGGACTCCTTGACGGTCTCCGAAAACAAAAGTAATTCCTTTCGTTCTCCACTTCACCATTGTTTGATTATAGAACGGCTATTTATGAGCAACTTATGAGCCAGTTATGAATGGTTTATGAATTGAAAAACTTTTCGACAAAAATCGAAGCAGCCCATCAAAAGGCTGCTTCTTTTCTATATACCACGGAATGCATCCAATGCATTTGAGATATTTTTTATAATATGTTCATCAAGGGCAATCGGTTCCTCTTCTGATCCAGACATATCCATGACTGTCTCATCCGGCTCTGCCCTTTCTGCAGAAACATATTTCTTTTCTGAGATTGCTTCTTGAATCTCTTTCTTCACAATTGTTTTAATCAATGGCAATAGGGAAGACTTGTCCGGATTCAAAGAACCAGTTCCTTCTCCCTCGCCAAGATAATGAAGCACTGCACTGGCAATGAAATCCGCCTTATCTTCCGTATTATTTAGAATCTCAACGACTTTTTGATGGGAAACATTATTTTTCTTAAATCCAATCGTGAATTTATTGGGGTTCTTTTTCGTCACAACAATCACTTCCCGTTCTATTTGCTGCTCTCATACATACGGTACAAGAGATCATACCCTTTTGCGTTGGCGCGCAGGTCGTCAATGAACAGATAACGTCCCAAACGGTCAGACTTTTCTAAAAACCGCTTGAGCAGTATAGAACCTCCGCCAATGAACACGGTATAAGCAGATTTCGTATCCACACCTCGTTCACGAATACTATTCAGAAGATCTGTGACATAGTCCTGTACCATGTTCTCAACCGCCCGGACCACATACTCATCATAAAACTCTGTTTTCCCACGAATGATGCTTTCCACATCTATTTCTTCCAGCAACATGTCATATTCACTGTTGACTTTGGAAATGATCTCATTACACATGGTAATAATGCCTTTTTCCAATGAATCGCAATAATCCATATCAGGCTTTCCTCTTCTTAATAGCAGATAATCTGTTGTGAACCCACCAATATCAATTCCTACTGTTTTCGGAGCTTCCCCGATCTTATCCATCTTTGTCATCATGGCAGCCAGATCCTGTACAAAAGCCCGCACATCCTTAATGCACAGATGATATTCTCTGCCACAGTATTCCATATCAAATACTTTTCCGTTGCCCCGAAAATAGTTCTCATATCTTTCGTACAACTCCTTGTAATGCTTCGGTGGAAGTCCGATTGGAAGTTCAATCTGAATAATATCATCTGACTGGATCTGTGTCTTATCTTGCAATTCCATAGCAATTGCAAATAATGTAAGCACAAAAAATCGGGAGTCTGAAGTCTTATCCCTCTGATATGGGATACGACGTTCACTAAGCGTATAATACTTGTCCTGATACCGCAGATATACCTCGCCCCTTGCAGGCTTCTTATCCATTTCTGTCAGTCCTGTCGTGAATACATGATTGCAAGTCTTCATATTACGGTTGCCATGATCTACGGCTACTCTTAATTTCTTAATCATAAAATGATCACTCCTTTTTCTTTCTACTTACTCTGTACGTACTACCTACGTAAAACGCAACCGCTCCCTCAAAAAATATGAAAAGACACCAGCAATAACTGCCGATGCCATCATCCATTCCATATCACACTCTTGAAACATACCGCACAGTATTCTGGCGCAATTCACCTCATCTCTATTTTCCTCTCCAGTTTTCCATGCACCAGATACCGATAATTTCGGTTCGAGTTGACACAGGTAGAAAGCGTAACGATATGGTCTGTATCCGTAACTTCCGTTCCTGTATTATATGAAGCGTAGGATAAAATCTTCTCCAAAAAGTCCTGAAAATCTTCCTGCTCAGGGAACCGATAAGTATATCCCACACTCCCTGTCCTTCCTGCATAGCAGGATACAACCCGGTATTCTAAGATGCCATCAGGAAGATAGATGTAAAAACAAGGATACTGTTCAAATAACGATTTTTCCTGATATTTATCTAACGTTCCAAACATACTTCCATTCTTCATATTATGACCATATACGATCGTATTACTGTCCGTAAAATCCGACTGGTTATGATAATCGATAAAGATACTGCCATTCTTATTTTCCTGCCCATCAAACATATGATGCAGATAATAAAAATTGTCCTTCCCCTGTACAACCGGATAGCTGACAGAAAGTGCCGGTATCTGGATCCATGCTGCAACATCCGGATTCTGAGCCTTTAATCCTTCAAAATCTACCTGAAGGAACGTAAATCCTGAATCATCTTCTGGATCTGGATCATTTTTACCCTGCTCATCTGTTTCTGGATCCTGTACGTACTCCAGAAGTTCTTCATACGTACGATTGCCTTTCTGATACTCCAGAACAATTCCTATTAATTTGCCTGCAGCAAATATAAATATAATGAACGATGCAATCATCATAACCAGTAGTGGTACATTTCTTTTACTTTTCATAAACCTTCCTTTCAAGAAAGGCCAGAGCAGAATACTCCGACCTTCCTGTTTCTATAATCTTTGAGACATTTTATCTGTCTGATTTATGTACAAATCATAATATAGATCATCTATCCCTTTGATTTGTCCACGCCATTCTTTGTTTTCATCCGTATCCCACAACATTCTTTTCACGGGCAAAGAATATTCCTTACAAAGTTCGTACAGTTTTCTGCACCCACTTTGAATGATTTCCCGTTTTTTCACCTTATAAGGACACTCTCCAAACCTGTTCCTCTGCGTGCATTCGCTGCATTTACCATACTGTCCATCACAGGCAACCGGCATTTTCTTATCCATGTCAAAAGTTTCATATACAAGGTGGAGATTTCTTTTGGAAAGGCTGTCTAGAATAGGGCGGAGATTCCGATGCTGGTTCACTCCGGGCACACATAAGAACGTAGCTCCGGACAGATAATGAGCAATGGTTCCTTTTAAAGCACCTTCTGTCACATACACTTCTTTCGCATCCAGATTCCCTATTACATGAACGGGGCTTCCGGATGAGACTCCATATTGGTAATTTACACTGGAGAGCCAGATATACTTTCTGGAATCTGTCACATGATCCAGCCGGATCTGAAATCCCTGGATCAGACCTTCCATGGAAAGAATCGGGATTAGGAACCCAGAATTTTTTGCTGAAAAATGAATCGTCCATTTTCCATCCTTATCCTGATAAAATCCCGGCACTCCCTTTACCGTACATCCTTTTTCCTGTAGTTTCCTGGTCAGACTTTTTAATCCAAAGAGAGGAACGCTCCGATATCTTTGTGCCTCGATCTGCTCGTCCGTAAGCCCTCTCGCCAGCAAGTCTTCCTTGTGCTTTTCTGATAACGTAAGATAGGAAAGCAGCATGGAATAGGTACGGTTGATATCCGCATCCGATGCACGGTCACTATTTTCGGGAATCTCAGGCTCCGGCTTTTTCTCCGGAATCTTATAATCATCCCGGTATTGGCCCAGGTTTAATGCCTCCCGAATCTGCCGGTTTGCTTCTGCCTTTGAAAGTCCATATAACTTGGCATATAAATCCAGCATTCCCCCCTGCTCGTTGCAGTAGTTACACCGGAAGACGTTTTTCTTGATATTAACATTCATCTTTCCTGTTTTATGGTTACAGAAGGGACAGTCCACGTCATAGGAACTAGGATTTTTTCGACGCACCTGCAGATTCAGTACATGCACCACATCGCGGATATCGTAATCAAACCCCGACATGTCATACATCCATATTCAAGCCTCCTTTCCCCCGCAGCCAGATAGCTGACTGTGGGGTCTTAACAGGCAGAATCCATTAGCCTGCCATTGGTAATGCTTTATTTAACAAAAATTTAGCTGCAGCCGGAACCGCATTGTTATTTCCGGAATAACTTCTGGCAAACCAGTCCAGACTTTGCGGACTTTCTTTTGCCACCTGTCCCATGGTCTTTCCGCCAAATTTTCCTTTGCCCGGAATCACAACCTGCACTGCCTGCTCATAAGTCATGTGCTGCAGAAGTTCTTCCACTGGTAGGGAACCGTCTATCGCATTTCCCACTGTACCAACCGCCATGGAATTCATTCCCGGCTGCTGGCCATAGGTATTTTGCATGGATGGCTGACCGATGATGGAGCCATTTGCCTGTGCCTGTTGAAAAAACTGTCCCATCATGCCAGACTGTGGCTGCATCGGCGGAATGGAACCACCCGTCATCTGCCTTTCAGGCTGTTGATACGTATTTTCAGTCGATTGATAATCAGCCCGATTCCTGCTATAAGGACTCTGCACAGTTCCTGAATTCTGAGATGACTGCAGAATCTGAATCCCGGCATCCACCTGTTCCGGATCATTTTCTTCACCTACATCCGCAAACTGAAGTCCAAAACCAGCATCTGACAGTGCCCGTCCGACAGCAGCCGTTTCCGCAAGTTCCAGAAATTTTGCTCCAAAATTCGGATCCTCTGACCGGAATTTCTGTGAAAACGCATTGGCAATAAAGCTATCCTCTGCATCACACTTATCCAGATAGATTCTCGCTTCCACCAAAGCTGCATTTTCTGAAAAACTACGGACAATACTGATAATCTTCCCCATGGGATATACCAGACGGAACCAGAGTTTCCGGTATTTCACATCCAGATACAGCTGGTCTTCCTGTCCTTCCTTTTCCAATCTTCTTGCAAGTTCCACAGGATTAAATCCTTCCACCCGGTTGAGTGCTGCAACAGCTTCTGATTTGTCATATAAGATTGATTTCATTCGTTCTGCTCCTTTCGATTTCTGTTCAAAATAAAAGCAGACGAAAACCCTACATAGAGTAATAGTCTGCATTTCTCTGAGATTGTAATATTTCTTAAAATTTTTATACTGCCAGTTTTAACTGTTCCATTTCTTGGGCAGGTTTTTTCTGGCTTTGATACTGGTCATAATAGCTGCAGATTCTCTCTGCAAGCACTGTATTTCTCTTTCCACTGTCATCAGTATGAATCGCCTGACAAACTGCATTCCAATCCCCGACCAGATAGACTTTGGACTTTGCCCTGGTAACTGCAGTATAGAGAATGTTGCGTTTCAGCATGACATAGAATGCTTTCACCCACGGAATAATCACTACCGGGCACTCTGATCCCTGCGATTTGTGAACCGTGATTGCATTTGCATGTTCAATCATTTCCATCTGCTCCAGCTCATACTCTATCATCCGGTTCTCCGTAAACTGGATACTTATCTTAAAGTTTCCTTCCTCGTCTTCATCAAAATCCAGAATGGTTCCCATATCTCCGTTACTGATAAGAGCAGTATTCTTATTCTGTATGATCTTATCCCCAACCCGGAATACGTCTTTTCCAATCACAAGTTCCTTCTTTCCACTGACTGGCGGATTGATGATATCCTCCAGCGTGCGGTTTAGTTCCACCACACCAGCTGCGGTCCTTACCCGGAAAGGGGTCAGGATCTGCACCTGATCGAGACCATTTCGGATGACTTCCTCCTGATAGAGTCTCTTTACGGTATCTGCAGTTTCTTCTGTCCCTTTGCAGGGCACAAACACAAAATCATCACCCAGAATCAGGTTGGTTTTTCCCTCCTGCATCATTTTTGCATTCACTGGTATGCTGCTTGTGGATCCCTGACGATATACAAGGTCAAGCACTGTGACCGGTATCAGCCCACATTTGATAAGCTGACGAAATACATCACCGGCTCCCACCGAAGGAAGCTGATCCACATCTCCCACAAGAAGGATTCTTGTATCCCCTTTGACTCTCTGGAAAAATTCATAAGCCAGCCGCATATCCACCATGGACGTTTCATCCACATTGACAAACCCTGCCTCCAGATAAGCAAACTCAGCCGTATAATCTTCTCCCAGAAGCCCCAGTGCCATATGCATGGTCGAGGCGTTCTGGTTACCCGTACTTTCTGCCATCCGTCTTGCAGCTCTGCCGGTCGGTGCCATTAACTGAACTTCAGACTTACATTTCATGCCGTGAATATAAAGGATTACCTTTAAAACAGTTGTCTTTCCGGTACCCGGACCTCCCGTAATGATACTGATGGGATTTGCGAACACCATCCGCACCGCCTGTTTCTGCTTTTCTGACAGTGTAATTCCCAGGACTTTCTGCGCCTGTACAAGTTCAGTCTCCACATCAAGCGATTCCATAGGATAAAGAATCCGCCTTGCAACCATGGCTGCGGTCTGTTCCTCTGCTTCAAACTGGCGGAAGGTATAGACCTTTTCCCCATCTAATACAATGCTGTTCTGCATGACCAGACGGTAGAGTACATTGCTTACATTCTGAGCAGTCACTGCCTGAAAAGTCAGATCTTTATTCAGCACTTCCAGTACTTGTTCTGTTACAATTTCCCGTTCCAGATAAAGATGCCCTTCCTTCATAGCCTCACTTAACACGTAACTGATGCACCCGGAAATACGCATGGGATCATTCAGCGTTTTCCCAAGTGCCCTGCCAATGTTATCCACTGTCAGGAATCCAAATCCCTTGACTGCACATAACATATATGGGCGTTTCCGGATGATATCCACAGATTCATCTTTAAATGTCTGCAAGATTAGATTCACTTTCTTTGGAGTCACTTTGTAAGGAGCCAGAAAGGTCATCAGCTCCCGAAACACCCGGTTCTTCCCAAAGGAATCCATAATCCCACGGAGTTTCTTTTCTGAAATTCCCGGAACGGAAAGCAGTTTCTCCGGTGTTTTTTCAATGACTTCCAGCGTATCCAGACCAAATTGATGATAGATGGCTTCCGCCGTCCTCTGCCTGACTCCTTTAATTGCACCAGATGCTAAATAGCCTATGATTCCTTCTTTCGTCCGGGGAACAATTTCCATAAAGGATTCCACTTTATACTGCAGACCATGACTTCCGTTTTCCCAGGCTCCTTCCATTTCCAGTTCAATCTGATCTGTAAGCGGCAGATTGTATCCAACAGCAGTAAACCCGATCATCTTTCGGGATGCCAGATACTTATCCCTTGCTGATAATGGCACAGAGGTATCCTGCGTACTATAGAGCGCTACAGTAAAACCATTTCCTTCATTCATATAAATCTTATTCACATATCTGCATCGCATCTTCCACATCCCTCCAGTTTGAATCTGCCAAACATTATGCAGCCTCCTTCTTGATACGAAATGTCCTGCTCTCAGTTGTCTTCGCATATTCTTCATAAATATCAGGATGCTGGATCTTCAGCTTCTCCATCTGCGCTTTTCCAATCTGTGTACGTTTTGTCGGATTATACGTAACCCGGTAACAATTCGTACCATCCTTTAAAATGGCTTTGCATCCGGCTCCTAACTGCTCCACAAAAGGGACACTGATCGCTCGCTGCTCCGATTCGATCTCTTTTTTTCTTTTTTCAATTTGGGATTTTTCTTCTGCTAAAGCAAGATATCTTTCAAGATTTTTAGATTCCAGACATGATAATTCGATTTCCGGGAGACTAATGTCCGCATATCCCACAGACCTTCGGATACTGTCTAAAATAAGGTCTGTCTTTCCGTTATACGGCGGTTCCACATGTTTTTCAACATATTTCTCCCAGAAGAATGCTTCCTGTTCTATTAGGTCTTCTTCATCCATCAGGTCACGCTCCAGATAACGGAATACAAATTCGTCTTCATTATTCCCATACAGACATGCAATATAAGCTTTCTGCATGTTCATAACCGACAGATAATGTTTGACCTGAAGCACATAATTATCCGGAATTGCATCATCATCCCATTTCTTACTCGCATTATAATTACAGGTCTTACATTCCAGAATTCCGTATGTGCCATCGGAAAATGAAATAAAAAAATCCACATCTGCAAGCATGAACGGATACAATGGATGCCGGAACATTTTTCTTACCGGAAATACCTTCAGTCCTGTCTTTCTGACAAAAATTTCTGCGACAAGATCTTCCAGCCGATGTCCGACTTCCTTTGCAACCCAGTTACTTTCTTCTTCCTCCGGAATAGCAGGCAGGATACCCACCTTGTTGTTATATAGATCCCTGATTGTCGCAAACGGGGAGATTCCCATAATAGCCGCCACATCACTGCCACCAATTCCCTTTTTACGATAATCAAGCCATTCCTCTCTCGTAAGTCCACTGATATCCACCACAATCTCCGGTTCATAATTCAAATTCAGTCCTGTCATTCTTTATTTCCTCCTTCTGATTTTTCTTATTGCCTTACCATTTGATTGCTCCGCCTACATCAAACTCTTTCCAGTCTAAAGCCAATGCACGGGTAATCTGTTCTTCCAGATTAATGATTGCTGCCCCCTGCATTCCTTCACAGGCTGCAAAGAACGATGCTTCGTTCATAGCAAAATAAATGTCATGTGCAGTGCAGGGTCCGTTTCCTTTCTGGAACTCGAACATTTCCGCCACATCATTGATCAACTTTTTTCGGATTCCCAGGCGTTTCATCAATAAACGAATACAATTCAGCGGATGACGGATTTCGATATCCATCAATTTTGTTATATCTGAAATTGCATCCTGATATCTGGAACAGAGCATTCTTAAATTTGCCAGAAACTGTGTCATATCAGCACCGCCGGTATGTGCCAGTTTGATTGGACTGCCAAGACTGATTGTCCTGCCACTGCTGGAACAAGTCAGCATCGGATACAGGTTTGCTCCGCTTACCGCCACATCTGATGTAGTAAGCCTTACAGCAGGTGCAATGATATTATCGCTGATGCCATGGTCATTTAAAGCATCCCTGTAAGTATCCAGAAGTTCCTGATTTCCCCCAAGTTCCCACATTGCGGAAACAATGGAATGATCGAACATTCCGGAACCTTCCACGTAACTGTTTCCCGGAAAATTGATATTCAGAAACTGCATGGTCATTTCAAATACTGCCCGCATATCCAATATGCTGTAATCGTGGTGATCTCCGCCGTGAACTGCAGACACTTTTCCATCTGCAATCTTAATCAGAGCATCCCCTTTCGCTACCTTCAGGCAGTAATTCACTACCTTCGCATAATTTGCTGTTTCCAGTTTTCTAAGCCCGGAACCAGAAATTCCTGCCCGATCCAGAATTGTCCGGATTGCACAGGTACGCACCGGATAGGTCTCACCCTTAATTTTTAAAGCAAGCTGGGTATTATTCTCAGTATCCTCCAGGATCTCTTCCCAATTTTTTCCTACTGTGTCCTTCATTTTACCCACTTCCTGAATAGCCGGAACCAGTCGCAGTGTTCTTGTAGGCTTACGGATCCAGGAAGATTCTTTTGCTCTCTGTGCCAAAAATTCCAGCATCTCCTTTGGGTCTGCAAACGTCGTCTGATACGCATCTGCAAAAATTCTTGTTTCATTCATGTGTCTTTCCACCTTTCTTAAAATAAAATTTTATCCATAAACAGCTCAAAGCTGATTGTGGCTGCATCATCTGCCATTAAACAAATAAAAAAGGAATGAAAAGAGTATTTCTCCATTCATTCCTAAATCTCTGGTATTTTACCTAATAAAACAAAAGCATCACTATCGCAAAACACATCGCATAGTGACACTTTATACAAACATAAACTGCTTATGCCAGACAGGAAGTTTTTCTCTGCCTGTTGATTCCGGGATTCGCACAATCCCAGAACTTCCCTACAAGGGAATGCATAAAAATAAACTATATCAGTATACTAGCACAAGATATTGTTTGTGTCAATTATATATATACTATATATTGTTCTCTATGATAAAGACAATATGCTCACCCAGAAATTCTTTACATGTCTGTTTTACCTTTCCGTACTGTTCACTGTCTTTCTTAGCAGCTCCTGCACACAATGCAGAAAGGGGACATCCCTCACAGTTGTTCTGCAAGGTTTCTTTAATCCATTCAATTTCCTGTTCTGTTCCGATTACTTTCATCTGACTCACCTCTATTACATCATACCCCGAAATCACATAAGAAACACATTTTTTATCTTGCTTTTTACGTCTGTAACACGCCAAAAAACTACCATTTTACTTGATTCAATGTATTGTATCCGTAAATTACGGTTACATTCAATAATATCGTTCTTTATATCCTTAATATGCCTATTTTAATCCGTAATTTCACTTTCGTAAATAGTTTAAAATAAAGAAAAATGGAGGTGTGACAGATGGATGAAAAATTTATCTCAGAACGCATTACCGAGCTGCGCCTTAAAAAAGATGTTTCGGAATACCAAATGAGTCTTGATCTTGGTAAAAATAAAAGTTACATCCAGAATATCAGTTCCGGACGTTCTCTGCCTTCCATGAGCCAGTTCTATGAAATTTGCCGCTATTTTGAAATCACACCTCAGGAATTCTTTGATGAAAGGCTTCATGATCTGCCTCTGTATCAAAAAGCCAATGAATTATTAAAACAATTGGACGAAGACGATATGCTGGCCATCCTCTCTATTCTCAAACGATTAACTGAAAAACATTCTTAATGTCTTATCGGCTGCCTGTATTATGGCAGCTTTTTTTCTGCTTTTTTCCAATGTTTAAAATTTCATGACTATTTCTAAGTAAATGGGCAAGACCCAAGTTGTACTTTGATAATTGCATACACCTCTCAGAAGATTGATATAGGTGCTGCAGATAGTGCCTGCATTTATTGCGTGCCTGCAGCTTTAGATTACATAGTAACGCCTTCTACGTGGCCTGGAAGGGCATAGGAACTGGATTCTGGGAGATTTACACCATTTTTCGTCAGGCTATTTTACAATAGTAAAATTACTCTAAACTTGATATAATAATGGACAGGTATTGAAGTTTTATCCTGTCCGTAGAAAGGAGCAGAATGATTACAGTAACAAAAAGTGATTTGATAAAGTTAGGTTATGGTCCTTCTTTTTCAGCAGATATTATCCGAGAAGCGAAAAAGCTGATGATTGCCAAGGGCCATACTTATTATCAATCAAAGAAACTGGACAGGGTGCCAAAGGAAGCGGTTGAGGAATTATTGGGAATCACTTTGCCAGATACTGAAAACTAAGTGTACTTCTTGCATTAGAGAAGGAGTGTAACCATGGCAAAAGATCCAATCAAGAAAGCAACTAACGGAACCTATTATTTCAGGGCGAACTTAGGAAAACACCCTGTAACTGGGAAACAAATACAAAAATATCGCAGTGGATTTGCAACAAAGAAAGAGGCTCGGGCAGAATATTCAAAGCTTATTCTGTCTACACCAGATGAACTTACTGAAAAGAAAGAGGAAGTGACTTTCAAAAAATTTATTCAGGAGATTTATCTTCCCTGGTATAAAACCCAGGTAAAAGAAAGTACATACAAGAACAGATATGCTACCATTGAAAAACACTTTGCCTATTTCTATAAGATGAATACTGACAAAATCGAGCCAATTCATGTGCAAAACTGGCAATTAAAACTGGCAAAAAACTACAGCCCAAATTATGTGAGGATTATACAGGGAATGCTTGCAGTCGCATTTGACAGAGCTATCGTTCTGGGACTTGCAAAGAAAAATCCGGCCAGAATGATCGGAAATGTCAAAAGCAGAAAACCGAAAATTGATTTCTGGACACTGGAAGAATTCCAGAAAGTCATTTCTCTACTGTATAAGGGAGATTACTATGAACACTACTTGTTCATTTCTTACTGGTTGTTATTTATGACTGGAATGCGAATCGGAGAAGCTGCGGCTCTGCAATGGTCAGATATTGATTTTGAAACAGGTATTCTCAGCATCAACAAAAATCTTTACTACAAAACCATGACCGACTACAAATTTGTAGAGACAAAAACGCAGGCTAGTATACGGGATATCGTTATAGATGATGATACGCTTAAAGAGCTGAAAGAATGGAAAGAAGTTCAACAGAAAGTTCTACCGAAATGTAATTTTGTATTAAGCTATAACGGAACGCCCACCAGCAAGACAACTTTGCCAAGAGCCCTCGAAAAGCTGGCAAATCTTGCTGGTGTCCACCGTATTAAAATTCATGCCTTACGGCATTCCCATGCTTCCCTGTTAATCAGCATGGGAGAAAACCCATTAATCATCAAAGACCGTTTAGGACACGAAAAAATCCAAACGACTTTGGGAACCTATGGGCATTTATATCCAAACAGCAACTTTGAAGTAGCAAAGAAGCTGACAGGAAAACTTACCTATACACCTGCAACAAAAAGTGTGGCTGATTACACAAGCAATCAGTTCACAGCTGAGTATCATAAGCAGGTGGATTAAAAAATGCAATGAAAATGCAATTTTCAAAGGTCAAAGCCCGGAAGCCCCGTAAAATAAGGCTTTCTGGCCCACCGCCTACTATTCAAACTCAATCGTTCCAGGCGGTTTACTAGTCAGATCATAGAATACTCTGTTAACTCCCTTAACCTCATTAATAATCCTACTCATCACCTTATTCAATACATCATAAGGGATCTCAGCAGCCTCGGCTGTCATGAAGTCTACGGTTGTTACTGCTCTTAAAGCAACCGCGTAATCGTATGTTCTCTCATCACCCATAACGCCGACACTTCTCATATTTGTCAGTGCTGCGAAGTACTGGTTGATGTTCTTGTCAAGACCTGCATTAGCAATCTCTTCTCTGTAGATAGCGTCTGCATCCTGAACAATCTTAACTTTTTCTTCTGTGACTTCACCGATGATACGGATTCCAAGTCCCGGTCCCGGGAATGGCTGACGGAATACCAGTCTCTCCGGAATTCCAAGCTCCAATCCTGCCTTACGTACTTCGTCTTTGAACAGATCACGAAGAGGCTCAATGATATCTTTAAAATCTACGTGCTCCGGAAGTCCACCTACATTGTGGTGTGACTTGATCACTCCGGATTCTCCACCGAGTCCGCTTTCTACAACGTCCGGATAAATGGTTCCCTGTGCGAGGAAGTCTACGGCACCGATCTTCTTGGCTTCTTCTTCGAAGATACGGATGAATTCTTCACCGATGATCTTACGTTTTGCTTCCGGTTCTGTTACTCCGGCTAATTTATCGTAATATCTCTGCTGCGCATTTACACGGATAAAGTTCAGGTCGAACTGTCCATTTGGTCCGAATACACCTTCTACTTCATCACCTTCATCTTTACGGAGAAGACCATGATCGACAAATACACATGTCAACTGCTTTCCGATAGCTCTGGATAACAATCCTGCTGCCACTGAAGAATCTACTCCGCCTGACAGTGCAAGAAGTACTCTTCCGTCGCCGACTTTTTCGCGGATCTCCTGGATTGTATTCTCTACGAATGCATCCATCTTCCAGTCGCCTGCACATCCGCAGACACCTAATACGAAGTTCGATAACATCTTCGTTCCTTCTGCTGTGTGAAGTACTTCCGGATGATACTGGATTGCATATAATCCAGCTTCTGTATTCTCAGCTGCTGCGACCGGGCAATCTGCTGTGTGTGCTGTGATCTCGAATCCAGGTGCAACCTGTGAGATATAGTCAAAATGGCTCATCCAGCAGATGGTCTTCTCAGATACACCTTCGAAAATCTTGGAATCTTTCTTATCTACCAGCACTTCTGTCTTACCATACTCACGTACCGGAGCGGATTCTACCTTTCCTCCAAGTACATGCATCATAAGCTGTGCACCGTAACATAATCCAAGAACCGGGATACCAAGTTCGAACAATTCTTTTTTATATGTCGGGGAATCTGCTTCATAACAGCTGTTTGGTCCGCCTGTCAGGATGATTCCCTTAGGATTCATAGCTTTGATCTTCTCAATATCTGTCTTATATGAGTAGATCTCGCAATATACATTGCATTCTCTGACACGTCTTGCTACCAGCTGATTGTACTGCCCACCAAAGTCAATGACAATTACTAATTCTTTTTTCACAAGAACTTCCTCCTATTTGTTTTCTATATGGCTAACCTTTATTATAAAATAGAAGTCCCGTTTTTACAAGGGACTTCTATCTTTTCTCCGATAAACCAGACTTTTTCTATCGTAACTAGCAACTATCTGCTGACAAACGTTTTCTATCCTATACAATCGCATTTTTCTTCCAGCTTCCTTTGAAATACCGGATCACGAAACACATTGCCCGGAATACCCAGTCGATCACCATCGCAACCCAGATACCGAATACACCCATTCCCATATATTTTCCAAGCACGTAACTGAATCCGATTCGGAAGATCCACATGGATATGCTCGAAATGTACATACATGCCTTCGCATCACCCGATGCACGGAACGTCGCAGGCAGGCTGAACGCAACCGGCCAGATAAATATCGCACCGATTCCGTGGAAATGTATGATATCCGCCGTCGTCTTTGCTGTAAGATCGGACAGGTTATATGCCTTTAATATAAATGGCAGTAAGGAGAATATAAATAATACCATCGCAGTCATACTGACATAAGTAATGAGCATTAATTTCTTATTATAATACTTCGCCTGTTCATAATCGCCCGCACCCACACATCTGGAAATAACCGGTGTGATTGCCAGCGTAATTGCCATTCCCGGAAGGATCTGGAACAATGCGATCGCATTTGACACCGCATTTGCCGCAATCGCATAAGTTCCGAATGTCGATACCAGGCTGAGCACGATAATCTTTCCCAGCTGGAACATGCTGTTCTCCAGGCCATTCGGCACACCGATACTTAGAATCTTCTTAACCATTTCCCAGTTAATTCGGTAACGCCAGGTCCGTTCTATGTGAAGCGTCCGTTTTTCATCACACAACAGCACAATAATGATAATCGCCGCCGTCATCCTTGACACCAGTGTCGGAATCGCAACCCCTTCCGTTCCACGGTGAAAACCATAGATCAGGATCGCATTTCCTCCTATATTAATAACGTTCATGATGATCGATATCTGCATCGTTACCTTCGAATTGCCCATTGTACGGAAGATCGCCGCTCCTCCGTTATACAGTGCCATGAATGGAATCGATGCCGCCACGATCAGCAGGTAAATGTCTGCATGATGCATCACATCCTGGTCGATTTTTCCAAATACTGTATGTAAAATAAAGGATTTTCCCAGATATACAAGCACTGTAATGCCGATTGCACAGATCGTGATAAACCATACCATCTGCGTTGCCGACTTACAGGCTTCTTCCCGTCTGTCCTGTCCCAGGAACTGCCCCGCAACGACTGCTCCTCCCGTAGCCAGTGCTGAAAATGCATTGATCAACAGCACCATAATCTGATCTACCAGCGATACTCCCGACACCGCCGCCTCGCCGACGCTTGCGATCATGATGGAATCCGCCATTCCAACCAGTACCGCCAGAAGCTGCTCGACCACCAGCGGAAGGATCAACGCCAGAAGTGCTTTATTGTCAAAGAAATATCCCTGTCGTTTTTCTTTTTTACTCTTTTCCATTTTCCTCTCCCGTATTATTTATCCCCCTGCAAATATTAATCGCACGGCAAATATTAATCGCCCTGCAAAATGTTAATCACCTTGCAAATATTAATCACACTGCAAAGCATCCGAAAACGTATCCGGCAAATTCATCCGGTCACTCCTCTTAATAATGTCCGGCGATCAACAAAAAAAATCCCTCAACGTATACTCTTATTATACGCTGAGGATTCTTCTCACACAATATCCCATCCCCGCAGAAATTTTTACTAAAATTTTCACTAAAAATTCCCACGGTTTCTTTTTGTCAGACTGCAGACGCTTTATTGTCCGTCCCTTTCAACATAACTGCAACCCTACGCAGCTACGAATTTATCCAGCTCTTTCCAGAGATCATCGCATTCTTCATCATATACTTTCAGCTCGATCTTCTGGTCAAATCCAAGATTCATAAGACCTAACAGGGACTTTGCATCTACAATATATCTACCCCGTTTCATATCCATATCAAAAGGATATTTTTCTACGATCTTTACAAAATCTATGACGTCATTCGGATTCGAAAAAATAACATTTTTCGTACTCATTATTGGTCCCTCCTTTTTTCTTATCGGAACCATATTAACACTCTCTTGCATTTCCACAAGGGGGAAATATTTAAAAAAGGATGACTTTTTTTGACTGGGAATGTATTTTTTTAACGTTTTTCACTATCTAACCGTTCTTTTTCCGATATTCAAGCGGCAGCATTCCGGTCTCTTCCTTGAACACGCGGCTCATGTATTTCGGATCGGTATAACCTGCCAGTTCCGCAATTTTAGTCAGCTTCCAGTTCGTTGCCGTCAGAAGTTCTTTTATACGTTCAATCCGGTACCCACGGATCGTCTCTGTAAATGTCCGTCCCGTCTCTTTTCGAAACTGAGTGCTCAGATATTCTTCCGTCACATGTAGCTTTTCTGCAATCTCTTCCAATGTAATACCCTGATCATAATATTCTCGGATATTCTCCAGTGCCTTTTGAACCAGAAGACTCATATCGTTTTCCGCTTCGTCTTTGCTCGTCAGATGTTCAAAAAAAGTATCCACTTTTTCTTCCACATCTTTCCATCCATTTGCCCTGGAAATCCGCTGAAGAAATGTCTGTCCTTTTCTCTGTGCCTGTACCGCCCCGGTTTCCGCTGCCATCTGGATCAGAACCAGTGCAATACGGATACAGCCCTCCTTGGCCTCCTGCGGAGTACATGGAAGTTCCCTGCAATAATCCCAGTATCTGGAAAATATTTCTTTCAATCGTTTCGCATCTTTATTCAGTAATGCTTCCTTGGCTTCTTTTTCAAGGTTCACCGGATATTTATATGGATATAATGCAATTTTCTGTATTTTTTCTTTACAGATCAATGTTCCCTTTTTCAATATCAGATTCCATTCTGCCGCATGATCTAGTTCTCTGACCGCTTCGTACATATTGCCGAATCCGTTGCTGACCGCCCATGTACAGATCACCCTTCCGCGCACCGTATTGCAGATCATCGGAACAATCGTCTGTTCCAGATACTGATAGGTCTCATGTTCATTTCCCATATGATAAAAAAGGACCACAAAACTCTGACGTCCGTACATCTCGATGGTATAGGCACAGAAATCCTGTTGCTGATTGAAGATTTCCAATTCTTTCAGCATCTGCAGCACTTGTTCTTTATATTTCTCATAATTAGAACTCATGCCGATACCAAGAACACCAATCCGTTCCTCCGGTGCAATCCCGTATCCTTCCTTTATAAGGTCTCCTATCTGCTGATCATCTTTGATCTTCCCGGCCATCGCATTCAGGAAAATGTATTCCAGATTCAGAATGTGTTTCCACTTTTTCTCGCTTTCCAGCTCTCTTCTCAGCCTTCCCAGTACATTACGCACTTCGTAGACTTTCAACGGTTTGACCAGAAAATCTACAGCACCAAGCTCCATCGCACGTTTCGCATAAAGGAATTCCGGGCAAGAACTTGTAACCACAATTTTGCAGGATATCCCTCTTCTCTGCAATGCCTCGATCATCTCGAATCCATCCATCTCCGGCATCCGGACATCCGTAAATATCACATCCGGTGTGAGATTATCCCGTATCAGTTTTTCGGTCAGCGCAAGACCTTCTGCCCCGTTGGACGCACTCCCCACGATCTCTATATCCGACTCTTCCTGTTCCAGACATTGTAACAGTTCGTTCTTATATAACTCATTATCTTCTATGACAATTATTCTCATGTGGAATACCTCCTTCCAGATTATATCTTACTCTATCCCAGATGATACGCATCCAGTGTCTTCGCCAGATATCTGACTGTCTTATCCACCGCCTCGTCTACCGTCGGCTTGTCCCTGTCACTTCGCATGATTGCAAGCATTCCCCGATAGATCAGCACACTCATTTCATTCAGTTCTTTGATCTCCTGCTCAGATATCTCATAATTTCTTTCTCTGATCACATCTCTTAGCAGATCTTCGTTGCGTTTGAAGAAATCTCCTTCTTTCAAAAATCCCTCGTAATCTTCTGTCTTTTCTTCCTTTTCATTTGGATAAATCTCATAATATCTCCGGAAAACCTCATTCAGGTTCTGTGTCCCTTCCGGACTGAAGAATAAGAAGTTATAGATTCTCGGTCTCTGGAACGAATGTCTGCAAAAGCAGCGCCACTGTCCCAGATACCACTCCTGAAAATCCTTTCCCTCGGCCTTGTGTATCAACGTTTCCTGCATATATTCATCCAGACATTTTACACTTGCAAATAATTCCAGTTCATCCAGATTAGAAAAATAATGATACAGCGTTGCACTGTTGTACTTTGCCTGTTCTGCAACCTTCCTGATCGTCAGATTCTCAATTCCTTCTTTTTCCATTAATTCAATTGTCGCATTGATGAAATACGACATAATCCTTTTTCTCTTTTCCTGTCTGTTTCCTCCAACTGTTGCCACCGTCTGCTGTCCTCCTTCATTCTCTTCCTTAATTTTAACTTTTTGCAATTTTTAACAACATTTCATACATCCGATTTATTTATCTCTTCTATTAATATATCCATCTTTATATTAGCATTTCAATAAAATTTTTTCAATTCATAATAATTATGTATAATTTATTTTTATTATCTACTATCATTTTATCTTATATGCACAATTTATAAACAATGATTGACTTCCATTTAATTATATAGTATCTTATTACTATTTACTATGCGTTTTATATAAGCTGGGAAACTTGGATAAAATACGTGTATAAAATATTGGAGGTTTTTTATGGGAAACAAAAGAACAAAAAAAGCCATCAGTCTTGAAGGATTCGTCTTTCTGGCAATCTTTTTAGGAATTTTCGGTGGTATGGGTATGAAAATGGGCGGTGTCAATATGCTGAACACATTGATGAACACCGGCTATCAGCTGCTTCTTGAGACAGTCTTCTATATTATGGCAATCGCGGTTCTTGCCGGAGCCATTTCAGGACTGTTCTCAGAATTCGGTGTCATTTCGATGGTGAATAAATTACTGTCACCGCTGATGAAGCCACTTTATAATCTGCCGGGTGCCGCAGCACTCGGTGTAATCACTACTTATCTGTCCGACAATCCGGCAATCCTGGGACTTGCTGAAGATAAGAATTTCCGTAAATATTTCAAGAAATTCCAGCTTCCGGCTTTAACGAACCTTGGAACATCTTTCGGAATGGGACTGATTGTAAGTACATTCATGATCGGTCTGAAGTTAAAAGGTGGACACGCCGGAACTGCTGTACTGGTCGGTAACCTTTCCGCTATAATCGGCAGTATCATCAGTGTCCGCATCATGCTTCATTTCACCAAGAAAGAATATGGAACCGAAGAATACTGCGTACAGTTCGAAGAACATGAAGACATGGATGCCATCATGAATACCCGCGAGATCCGTGACGGAGGCATCGGCGGACGTGCCATCGAGGCACTTCTTGAGGGTGGTAAAAACGGTGTGGATGTCGGCCTTGCCATCATCCCGGGCGTTATCACCATCTGTACACTGGTCATGATGCTGACCAACGGCGCATCTGCAGACGGAACTTACACCGGTGCCGCTTATGAAGGAATCGCTTTCCTTCCATGGCTTGGAAAGAAGCTTGAATTCATCTTATCACCGCTTTTTGGATTCACAGATGCATCCGGAATCTCCGTTCCGATCACGGCACTCGGTGCTGCCGGTGCCGCAATCGGACTGGTACCGCACATGGCAGAAGCCGGAACCGTCCTCGCCAATGACGTAGCCGTATTCACTGCAATGTGCATGTGCTGGAGCGGATACCTCAGCACACATGTGGCTATGATGTCTTCACTTAAAGTGAACAAGCTGACCGGAAAGGCAATTTTAAGCCACACGATCGGTGGACTCTGCGCCGGGGTCGCCGCCAACTGGATCTTTAAACTGGTGATGTTGTTCTTGTGATTATGAAGGCTGTGTCTTTATAATTCGAGACATCATAATTCTTGGAAATAATTAGTTGTATAAAAACTCCGCAAGGATATTCGAATGAATCGTCTATATATGATGCTTCTCCAGAATATCTGTGCGGAGTTTTTTTTTCTGTTGTTATCTTTTATCCCATGAAATCGACTCGTTGATGTCCGAAATTATAAGAGCTTTTTGTTCTGTTACTCTCTTTATCCTGCATGCCGATGCTGATGAAGATATTTCTCCCGGGTGGCAAGTCCGCCGCGGATGTGGCGTTCCTGTTTGTTCACGTCAAGAACTTTGCGGACGCTCTGCGCCAGGGTCGGGTTGATCTGCTCCAGGCGGTCGGTGCAGTCTTTATGTATCGTACTCTTACTAACCCCAAACTCCTTCGCGGTCTGACGCACAGTGGCTTTATGTTCGATGATATAATATGCGATTTCTACTGCCCTCTCCTCAATGTAATCTTTCATAAAAATAACCCCTGCATAAATTGTTTTTTACAATCTATGCGGGGGGATTTTGATGTATGTCTTATTTTAATTCGTATAATTTTTTGAAATATTTTTACTTTATACAATGCTAATAAATACTGATTTACTTTTCTTGAATCAACAAGATAATCATAAACTATTCTACCTTTTACGATGTTAAATATCATAAAAAAAGTAGCAATGATTAGCCAAGCGATGGTTAGCATTATTCTTCAGCTACGTCTTTTTCCACTTCATCACAAACCATTCTAATAACAAAATTGGCATCATGTTTGCATTTAGATATGATATGCTCTCTTGTTTTATCAGTAATCCCTCTCATTTTATGAAGGTGTCGCATAATTAAATTTTTAATATATGCGCTATTAGAATCAATAAGATTCACTAACTGATGATTTACAACACCATCATTCTCCGGATTACGAGACATAGTGAGAAGAATGCGTGTAGCATTCCATCTTATATCTATATGTTCAGACTGAAGCCACTGTAAAACATTCTGTAAAATAATAGACTCCACTCTCTGTGGCAACACAACATCGTCGGAATTCTCCAAGTATTCAACGATTAAATTGGTTACTGAAATTGTTGTTGGAATATCTCCTTGAATATACGGCATTAATTCAAGTATGTCATTATACACATCTTTTTCCATAATGGTAAACAAAAATTGTAATCCGATTTTCAGAGAAATGTTATCGATATTCGAGGAAATAATTGAATGATCTTCAACTTCAATAGCTTTCTGCTGTTCAAACAGCTTTTCATATACACTTTGATTTCGTATATAATCCTCTGGATATTTTACCACTATACAAATGAGAAGTGCTATTGCATCAAGTTTTGTAGCGATACTTTCCTTTGAAATAAGAAGAGTATCTGCCACTGTAGATATGAGTACATCGATGATTTCCGAATCACATACAAATTCTTTTTCTAACAAAATAGCTCTAACAGTTGCAATCTCACGTGTACCATGCCCGAAAAAAATACCATTTTTACCCTGTGTTTCATTACTTTTTCTAATACGCTCTGCATATTCTCGTACAAACCCGGGCATATCTTCGTTTTCATTTTCTGTAATCTCTAATCTATAAGTGTCTCCATAATAACTCGGTAAATATTCAGCTATTTTTTTATCCATCTCCTCAGTAATAGCATAATTTTGTCTTCTAAGAACGCATAAAAAAAGAGGAGAATACTTTATTTGCTCTCTTTCCTTTTCGTTGTCAAGCACACAATTAATATGTCTAACCAATTCATTTGCAGAATCATTGCTCATCTCTCGAAGATCAATATGATTAGCGATGAATTTAAACATATCTGTATACCAACGACTATAATGCTTGTCAATAAATTGGCAGCATATTTCACTGAGCATATCTTGTGACATACGATAAGATACTCCGGAGAGACATTTAAATATATTCTCTCCTATAACCACAACAGGATTATCACTATTCAACCATAATTTAATTTCATCAACAATGGATTTTTCATAACGTTCATAGCATTCATCATCCAGAAAATATCCTACTGAACCAAATGCCAGCAGTTGACTACATAATCTCTTATATTTTATCGGATGATTTAAACAAAAATCCATAATAGATTCCGCTTCGTCAGCAGTTAAATTATTTAAGACCTCCGGGTAAGAATCCTGTATTCCATTTATTTCCTTTTCTTTTCCTGCAAAAATTGAAAGTTTGTACAAATTGAGTCTAAATTTCCAATCGTCATATTTACAACTCAAATAAAACACGAAATCCCTGATTTTTTCATAAATAAGCAAAATATGGGTCAATGAACCATTATACATAGATACGATAAGAGAACTTGCAAGCATTTCACCATATTGATCTAAGTTGTTTCCTATAGTGACCGAGTAAGGTGATTCTGTTTTCTTTTTGTACAGTCCCTTTATATATTTTTCATGTAACGATTCATGAATGCGATCAAGAATCGGATAATAGAGTTCTTCGCTACTTTCTGTTAATTCCTTTTGTGCCTGTAGTTCAGAATACTCATTTCTTACAGTACAATAAGTCCAATGTTGATTACGCAAATCTACCAAAATATCTTTGACAACCCATGTGGGCTGAGCAATATTCTTGGCAAGCTTTAACGCTTCTTCAAGATACTCCACACATTTTTCAATATCTCCCGAAAAATATGCTTGAATTGCCTGCCAGCGAATACAAACAATTTGATAGTGCTCCTTTTCTTGCCGTCCTTTCAATGTTTCCATATACATTGCTGTGTTGAAACGCTTGATAGATTTTCCTTCAAGTAGCACTTGAAGAAATTCAAGTCCCCATTCATCAATTTCACTTGATTTTTCTTTTTCGCCCGAAAATTTACTCCTGGAATAACCAAGAACAAATTTCAAAATATAATCCCTACATTTATCCACATTTTTTAATGTAGCCTTAGGAATTGTAGGAAGCTGATATTTTTCAGCACCTGCAATTTCTACTTCTTGAACCTCATCACGTTCATCCGGTCTCACAATGATTCTGCCTTTACAATAGTAGTGATAGATAGCAATGATATCTTCAATCAATGCCTGAGCTCCATCTTTGCTCAATTCGCTGAAACTATGAACCGTTTTACTTTTAGCCAAATGAGCTCCCATTAGACTCTGTTCAAGTGCTGTCTTTTCTTTTTGATTTTCATCGCAAAAATAGTACAAAGCCTTGATATTATACTTTTTGACGGTATCTATTTCACCCTGTACTCTTGGTCTAATTCCGTCAGCATTATCAATCAAAAAAATACAAATGTCACTTTCTTCCAATGCAAATGTATAATGATCACCTGCCGTCAAAGTGGATGCACCTTTACTTTCAAAAGTATATGCATCCGCTAATTGCGTGGCTTCTATGGCACTTTTAAGTTCAGCTCGTACCTTATCATATTTCTCCACACCACAAATCGAACTAATAAACACTTTTATTTTTTGACCTGGCGAAATTATTAACGGAATATTTTGCTTATCAGATCTTGTATATTCCCATGAAAGCCCACCAACAGGCGTGCTTATCCCTGTTACTCTAATTCCCATCTGTGTTTCCTTTCCTTGTAGCACCTTATCATAAAAGCAGTCAAACACAACAAAACATTCGACTGCTTTATCTACTAAGTAATATTAACCTATCACTCGTCTTTGCTTCAGATGCCACAAAATTTTTCTGTTAAAACAAATTGTAAGTATACCACGCTAATATCTATATTTTTATTTTCTTTCTATAGTATTTAACCCCGTCCTTCCAAATTAATCTAAAAACTCCACTCTTACTTCCTCCGGCAAATACTTCGCCAGTTCCTCCACCAACTCATACACCTTCGTTCCAGGTGCTATCTCCGCCGGTGTTTTTCCTTTTCCATTGTTAATAATCCGTTTCGCATACCGAATTGCCAACTTCGGATTTCCACCATTCATCAGCGTTTCAAATATGTTATCCATATTCTTCTCATACTTCCCAATTCCCAGCTCTTGAAATTTCTCATTCAAAAACTTCTTATACTCGGATCTGTGATTATTCGCTGTGTAATATGCAAAATGCAACATAAACCAGAATTCGATACACTCGTTACTCCACGCCGCATGATACTGAATATCCGGATTCTTTTGATTTAATACTTCTGCCCGCTGAACTACTCCATTGACATCACTGGATGGAAAACTGTCTTTATCATAGACACACCATATCTGCCCTTTCGTAATCTTATTCTCACGCACATACTCTTCAGCTTTTCCGATTACCCGCATCGTCTCAGCCTGGCAACCCTCAATTTCAATCAAAACCATATCTCGATAAATGGGATTATCTTCAATATACCGTTTGAATCCTTGAAAATATTTAGGTTCCGTTGCTTGTCCCTCGCAGAAAATATAGTAGCGGAATTCTTTTTTTTCCAGATATTCCTGCCGACGTTTCTTCTTCCAGTTGTCTTTCTCTTTTCTGCCTCTTTTAGCCATTCACCGTCCCCCAATCTATAATCTTTTTGAGGTATGGATCTGCACCATATTTTCCTTCCAGATACTGTTTATCGAACTTCGCATCCTTACGTACAGACTCACCTTTCTTATTTTTAAATTCTACAAGAGAATATAATTTTGAGTTCTGACGGTTTCCTTTTGCTACAAACCAGATTTCATCTCTTCTGAATACTTCACTGTTCATGGTTGACAGATCATGTGATGTAAAAATCAACTGTGCACCTTTTTTATTTTTTTCCATATTGCTGAATGTCATAATAAGGTATTTAAGTAATACCGGATGTATCTTTGCATCCAGTTCATCAATTACAAGAGTCGTTCCCTTCAACAAACTTTTTGCAATAAAAGGGAGCAGGCCAAATAATTTCTTTGTTCCACTGGATTCATCAAATAAATTCAACTCTGCTTCATATTCATCTACTATGTGTTTTGTAAACACTTCGATACGGTCATTCTCCTTTTCTTCTACACGGAAATCTACAATATCCAAATCCATCTCCTGAATCATCTGAAGCATCAGTCTTTTTACATCCTCTGACTTCGAAACAGCCATTCGCAATTCCTGCATAGGATTTCCATAATTCAGGAAATCAATCTCTTCATCAAACCAATCCAGCACATCCTGCACCACTTCGTTTTTGCTGTAAGTAATTCCAAGATACGATAATAGCGGCAATGTATCGGATAATTCATCACTGGTTTTCAATCTTGCAAATGCACCTTTCAAAGTAATTTCATCTTCATCTCGTTCAAAAAGTGCTGATTTTCGTCCTGTCTCCAATTTTATGCGGTCTAATCTTTCGTATTCGATCACTTCTTTTTTAACAATTAATTCATAGCGATACTCTGCCATTGCTGTTCTAAAAAACAGTTCAAATTCTGTTGGTTCATTTCTTGTCTCTTCATCAAAAGCAAATGGCTCTATCACTAGTTTTTTCATTTTCATTGCAATCTCTTCGTTATTACTTGTGGCATATAATGGTCTCAGTACTTTCGTAACCAGACTATGCAATGCTTCAAGAACATTGGATTTTCCTCCGCCATTCGGTCCGTATACGGCAGACACCGGTAAATACGATTCTCCATCCGTATCTTTTATAATTCTGTCCTCATGCTCAGAAATGGCGGCAGCCTGCATGTCAAATGTTACCTCATCCCGTATACTCTTAAAATTTTTCACTGTAAATTGGCATAACATCTTATTTACCTCCATTAGTCCAAACTTCTTGCCTATATCCTTATTATATTCCGTTTTCTTATTTTGGCAATAGTTTTATGAGATAAAATCTCATATTTCATGTTGTAATTTACATTTCAGCAATTTTCGACAAAATTATACACCTTAGACTTCATGTTAATGACTTTCAATCCATTCCTCATCTATCCGCTTTATTCCAGTTCACATTCATTTGCTTCCATCTGCGCCATATTCTCCTGCAATATCTTCTCCACCTTCTCAGTATTCGCTTCTATCATCACTTTCAATATGTAATCGGCGGTCACTTCCACCGGATTTGGATTATGAAATCGATAGTTCAGTTTTCTTTTCGCCACGGTGAAGTTTCCACCTCCTCCCTGCTCACTCTTTGTCCATTACTATGAAAATTTCTCCTGAAATAGTCCTAGATTTTCAGAATGTTTTTCATAGTCTGCATATCGTCATTTGCCATGGCTTCTCGTCTGCTGACTCCATCAATTTTTATAGGAATACATCTTTCCAGAATTGGTTTTGAAAATCCACCGAATTTCCGAATTAGCAGTCCTGCATCATCTAATTCTTTCAATGCTTTTTTAACAGAAGATTTACACTTCCCGGTTTTCTGCGATAATTCTTCAATTGGAAATACTGCATATACTCTTTCGTACTCATCTGCCCAATTATTCTTTCGTGATATTCTCGCCCGGTCATACAACAGCATATAAATAATTCTTGCATTCTGACTTAACGGTAATTCCAGCAAGAATTTGGGAAATTGATAATACTGTATCTGCCGCTCCTGCTCATCCACGTACAAATATTTCATTTGTTTCTTCCTCACCTTCTCAATATTTGAGGAAATATATTTTTGAATTTTATATCCACCAAAATTTATCCCTCTATATATACAAAGGGAGAGGGCATAAAATACAGCCCCCTCATCAGAATTTTTTTAATTTTTTCATAATTTCATTACTGTGCATCCCAAAATTTCACATAATCTTAAAGATAAGCAGAGAACCAATTAAGGTACTCTAATCCCTAGTGAATCTCGCTCATTGTTATTTCTTTCTTCTTTTTAATCTGAATTTTTATACAAGAGCAAGATCCACCTGTGTTTAACAAGTTTATTCTTGATGAATATTCTATTTTCATCCTCTTGATTCAATTTCAGCTTCATCTAATTAGCTTCCATCAACGATTTCCGCACCATTTACATGATATTTTCTTTCAAAATTTTCAAAAAAAGCACCCGGCTTCTGCCAGATGCTCTGTAAAAAAATTTCAATTTTTACCCGCTTACATTTTCAATGCAGCCAATATAATATTCTTAATTTTCGAATATTATCTACGATTATTACGATACGGTATTACCCGGGTGGATCTTGCTCTTCTCTTTCAATATCAATATAATTCTATTTTTCGATAATCTATGACAGTGCTGCTGTTAAATGATATACTAATTCTAGTTTATAAATTCGGAGGTATATTATGTCGAACATTCAGATAACAGAAAATGCATCAGGGAAATATTCTCCTGAATGGTTTTATAGCGAATCTCAGACTCCAGAATGGATTTCATTTGCTCACAAGGCTGATGAACTACGAGAAAATTTTATAAATCTTTTTGGAATAGAACGCTTAAAATCCCTTTCGGGGAAAGATTTGTTAACTTCTTTATTTTATAATGATGAAGGAACTAAAACCAATCTCTGCTATATACTTGAAATGGACAAAGATATTCGCGAAGTATTTGGAAGTATTTCCGGTGGAGCAGCCTACAAATTTGGATTATTTTATCATAAGAAAAATCAGAGTTGGACATGTGGCTCACCATTAAAGCCTGTGCTTCTTACTGAAGCTGAAGCAATACAAAAAGCAGATGAAATGCGCAACGACCTGGTTGAAGGTGCTGAAATAATATCTTCTTTTGGTCCTTTAGATTCTGAAGAAGATTATGAACAACTCTATAAACAACTGGAACATATCCCAGGAATCAATATGGTATGGCGCATGAAATATTACCAAATGCTCTTTCCAGCATTATTCGCTCCATTTTATGGTCAAGATATTCAGCTGAGAGTATTGCATTTCCTAAATCAAAAACCAAGTGATATTCCTTTCATTCGCATGGGACAAATTTCATTATATGCAAGAAAATGCAATGTTCCCGGAGTTGTCTTTGCTCATATTTATGGAAAAAATGTAGGATATACTAATGAGACTAATGATTCTGACACAAATACGCTTTCCGATAAAAAACATAAAACGCACTACTGGATGTATACCGTCTTTGATGATAAAAGTTGGAATGAATGCCAACAAAAAGGAATCATGGTTTTAGGTATGGACGATATCGGTGATTATTCCCAATTTGCTTCCAAGGAAGCTCTCCGTCAAGAACTGATAGATGTATACGACAGTAGTACTTCACGAAAAAATCAGGCTTTGATGGCATGGAATTTTGCAAATACCGTATCAGTTAACGATGTGATTTTTGCGAAACGTAGCAACACTCTTCTTGGTAAAGGTATTGTCACTGGAAATTATGTCTTTGACGATCTTCGTCAGGAATATAAAAATGTCCGTGCTGTAAAATGGCTTCAAGTTGGCGAATGGGAACATCCTGGTAATGCAGTAGCAAAACGCTTAACTGATATCACTCCATACACTGATTATATTGAAAAGCTTACTTCCATCTTTGCTCCAGATGAATTAGATGATGTAGATACACAACCAGAAATAGACTATCCAGCTTACTCTTCTGCAGATTTTCTCTCAGATGTGTATATGAATGGACAAGATTATAAAACACTGGTAAATGTTTTAAAAATGAAGAAAAATATTATTTTACAAGGCGCACCTGGAGTTGGAAAAACTTTTACTGCCAAACGACTTGCTTATTCCATTATCGGCGCAAAAAATCCTGACCGTGTTCAAATGATCCAATTCCACCAGAGTTACTCCTACGAGGATTTTATTGAAGGATACCGACCAACGGAAAATGGATTCACAATTAAAAAGGGTTCTTTTTACAAATTCTGCAAAATGGCCGAGGATGATGATGAAAATGATTATTTCTTTATTATTGATGAAATCAATCGTGGTAATTTAAGTAAAATATTCGGTGAATTATTTATGCTGATTGAAAAAGATAAGCGGGGGATTGAACTACAATTGCTATATTCTGATGAGAATTTCTCTGTGCCTGCAAATGTATATATTATCGGTATGATGAATACTGCTGATCGTAGTCTTGCTATGTTAGATTATGCTTTAAGACGACGTTTTTCATTTTTTACTATGAAACCGGGATTTAATACGCCTGGTTTTCAAGCTTACCAAGACTCTCTAAAAAGTGATGCCTTTAACAAATTAATTGCTTGTGTGAAACAGCTCAATTCCAAGATAGCAGAAGATATATCACTAGGTGAAGGATTCTGTATTGGTCACAGTTATTTTTGTGGTTTAACACCAGAGACAGCCAACGCTCAAACTTTATCATCCATTATAGAATACGAATTGATTCCACTTTTAAAAGAATATTGGTTTGATGAACCAGCCAAAGTCATAGATTGGTCCGATCGACTAAGGAGTGCTGTTAAATGATTCCTGTACAAAATATTTATTATATGCTGTCCTACGCTTTTCAAGCATTACAAGCACAAAACTATAAAGATCTGGCTACAGTAAAATTTCATAATACCGCTGAATTATGTGCAGCCATTCTTGATAAGGGCATTAGCGTACAGCTAAAACGAGGCTTAGGAAGAGATTATCTGCCAAAATCAGAATCTCTTTCTACACTACAGGGAAAACTTAATATTTCTGAATCCATTAAAACTCAGACTCTGCTGAAGAAGCAAATGATTTGTACATATGATGAATTTTCAACTAATACACAATTTAACCAGATTATCAAATCTACACTGTTATTGCTTCTTAAAGCCAATATTACAAATACTCGCAAAAAGAGTCTACGAAATCTATTGTTATTTTTTTCTGATGTCAGTGAAATTGATTTACGTTTTGTAAATTGGAGCCAACATTATAATCGTTCCAATCAAAGTTATCAAATGCTAATTGGAATCTGTTATCTGATTTATAATGGACTTCTCCAGACACAGACCGATGGTACCACGAAAATAATGGATTTTTTTGACGAACAGCGTATGTGTCATTTATATGAAAAATTTTTGCTTGAATACTATCGTAAAGAACATCCTGAACTATCTGCCAATGCATCACAGATTGCATGGCAACTTGATGATTCTGAGAACCAATTGCTTCCCAAAATGCAAACTGATATTATGTTGTCTCAGCGAAACAATATACTTATTATCGATGCAAAATATTATTCACATATGACTCAGCAGCAATATGGAACAAACACCTTGCATTCCAATAACCTCTATCAAATTTTTACATATGTGAAAAATAAAGAATTTGAATTAAAAGACTGTGAACATACTGTCTCTGGAATGCTTCTTTATGCACAGACTGATGAAAATATTATTCCCAATAATACATATCAGATGAGCGGAAATCAGATTGCTGTGCGTGCATTGAATTTAAATCAGGATTTTTCCGGAATTGCGGAAGACTTAGATTCTATCATAGAAAAACATTTCTTTTATCACTCGGGAGAGTAAATTCTCTCCCGAATATGTCGTTTATACTATCGTTAACTTATTGCCATTTCTAGATTCTTTATTCTATTGTATTCATAATTGTACAGCAATTTTTTACTTTCTAGTTTTTCATATGTTTTAATCCCGGATATTATCACCGTAGATATACAAATTGCACCTGCAATAAGTGAACTCGCCGCCGGCCATCCTATCAACGACATGTTTATTTTCACGTTTTTCATTAGTTCATTTGTTCCATTTGAAATTATTCTAATATAATCTTCATTCATAATAGTACTTTCCTCCTCTACGCCGCAGTTTTAAAATATTTAAACAGTATATTACCATATTTTCCAATTGCAGCACTATAGTGGCTCAGTTGTCAAGACAAAAATCTAAGATTTTTATAATGAACTGATAT
>AUXO016703381.1_pt1 | contig 46244 bp, 41 predicted proteins | sample 768731 | NCBI WGS metagenome assembly AUXO01 (sample SAMN02715735, study PRJNA202380) | gut metagenome | biome: sheep rumen | host: Ovis aries | place: New Zealand: Palmerston North | reverse complement strand
TGGAGAAGTACCCAAGAGGCCGAAGGGGCTCCCCTGGAAAGGGAGTAGGTCGCTAATAACGGCGCGAGGGTTCAAATCCCTCCTTCTCCGCTTTATAGACGGTAATCCATGGATTACCGTTTTTTTACTATATGAAGACCAGATGAAATGAAATTACAGAAAGGAAAAATGATGATTATTATACCAGTATATGATATGTTACTACTTCCCGGCATTACCTTTTATTTTCGAAAGGATACTTTGGAACGGTTACAAGTTAAGGAATGTCCGGAGAATGAAGATGTTCTCTTTCTTTTGTTAAAGACAGACCGAGAACGAAAGAATGTAGAGCCTACGGATTTTTATGACCACGGACTTCATGGCAAGGTAATAAACACCGATGGAGAAGGAAGCGTGGGAATTCGGGTAATGGACCGAGTGATTGTTAGTGATATTGAGGTAGATGGAAATGCAAATCTTTCTGCCATTGCAGTGATTGCTCCTGAGATTGATGATATTGAGGAAGAGGAAGAAAATCAGGCCTTCCAACGGGCAAAGCAGGGAATGCTTCAGTTCGTTAGTCAGTATCAGTGGGGAGTATGGGCAAGGGCCTTGATCCTTCAGTGGCATTCTTTAGAAGAGATTGCCTGTTCTATGGCAGTTTATTTGGAAATACCACCAGAGGAGAAATATGAAATTATTTCTACGGATTCTAAGCGGGAACGTACGGAACTTTTAATGCGTTCCGTTTTTGAATTCTTAGAAGTTCAGCAGGTCTCTTCCGAGGCAGAATATGCCCAACAGGAAACCAATGAAAGGGTTTACCGTGAGGATGCCATTAAAAAGCAGATTGACTTCTTGCAGAACCAGTTAGACGAGATGCATCCGGAAAATGTAACGGATGTTCGTTTGTTTGAAAAGAAGATTGAAACGGCTGGTATGAAGGAAGAGGTAAAAAAAGAAGCTTTAAAGGTTTTAAACCGTATGAAGCAGGAGGGAAAGGATAGTCATGAATACGGAATGCTCTATGATTATCTGGATTTTATAACCTCTCTTAGTTTTACTAAGGAAGCCCAGGAAGAGATTGATTTAAAAGAGGCAGAGAAGGTACTTTCTTCCAGACATTATGGCCTAGATAGGGTAAAGAAGAGAATCATTGAGCAAATCGCTGTTATGCAGTTAACCAAGAAACAATCTGGTTCCATCCTTTTGTTTGTGGGTGCACCGGGAACCGGTAAAACTTCCATTGGTCAGTCTATTGCAGATGCCCTTCATCGTAAGTATGTAAGAATTAGTTTAGGTGGCGTAAAGGATGAAGCAGAAATCCGTGGTCATAGAAGAACCTACATTGGAGCTATGCCGGGACGTATTATGGAAGCTATGAAACAGGCGGGAACCAGTAATCCGGTGGTGGTTTTAGATGAGGTAGATAAGCTTTCTCAGGACTACAATGGGGATCCGGCCAGTGCCTTGCTTGAAGTATTAGACCCAGAGCAGAACTTTAGCTTTACGGATCACTATATGAATGTGCCGTATGACCTGTCCGATGTCTTATTTGTTTGTACGGCAAACACTACGGATACCATTCCGGAACCGCTTTTAAACCGAATGGAAGTGATTGAATTTCCGGGCTATACACCGATTGAAAAGGTTCAGATTGCTGCCAAGCACCTGATTCCACAGGCCATGAAGGATGTGGGAATAAAATCATCTAAGATGAAGGTGAATGAGGATGCAATTTGGAAAATCATTGATAATTACACCATGGAGTCAGGTGTTCGAGGCTTAAAGAAACAGATTCAAACCCTTTGCAGAAAGGTAGCTGTTCTTTTGGTTCGGGGAGAGGTAAAGTCTATCACCATTAACCAAAAACGAGTGACGGAACTTTTGGGAAATAAAATCGTTAACCATGATCACGTAACCGCCGTGAAGAAGCCCGGAATTGTAACCGGACTTGCCTGGACCAGGGTGGGTGGAGAAATCCTCTTTATTGAAACTGCATTTACCAAGGGAGAAGGAAGGGTGATCCTTACCGGACAACTGGGAGATGTAATGAAAGAGTCCATGCAGATTGCCATTACCCTGGTGAAGGAACGATATCCACAGTTTGTAGATCTCTTAAAGGAAAATGATCTACATATCCATGTGCCGGAGGGAGCGGTACCAAAGGATGGACCATCGGCTGGAATCACCATTACTACGGCACTTACCTCCTTGGTTTTAAATCAGCCGGTTAGCCCGGAATATGCAATGACGGGAGAGGTTTCTTTAAGAGGAGTAGTGATGCCAATCGGGGGACTTCCGGAAAAACTTATGGCAGCGGAACGTTCGGGTGTTAAGACGGTCTTTATTCCTAAGGACAATGTGATGGATTTAGATGAAGTAGCTAAGGAAGTCAAAGAGAAACTTACAATTGTTCCGGTAGAAGAAGTGGAAGAGGTTTTAAACTATGTATTGACGGAGGAGAAAAAGGGTGGCAGAAAAACAAAAACTTCAGGAAGAGGAAAAAAGAAAGAAAAGTAAGGTGACTCAGATTACAAGAATCGACAATAGTAGGAGAAAAAACGTGGTTTCTTACCTGGGTGTTTTTTGTGTGGTGGTGTTAATGTTTGCATTAGCAGAGATTACGAGAAATAAGGAAATTATTTTCCCGGAAATCGCAGCTATTGGAATTGGTTGTTTACTGACCACTAAAAGAGCATGGCGGGTAACCAACAAGCAGATGCTTGCATGGATTGCTATTTCTGCTTGGGTGGGAACTTTGATTTCCATGTATTTACCAGGACCTAAGGCATTTCAGCTGATTTTCGCCTTTGCGATTGCACAGTTTTTTTATACTTATTCCACCACTACGTTTGCTCCAATGAATTCGGCTGTGGTACTACCTGTTCTTTTAGAAAGTAAAGGGGTGGTATATCCTTTGGCTGCAATGTTACTAACCATTGTCATTATAGGGATTACTCTTTTCATCGAGCAGTTATTTATTCCGGCAAAAAAACGGGCAGAAAAGAAAAGGCAGGAAGAGTATCGCAGATTAAAGCAAACCTATCGAGGCCCGGGACGTGGTCCGATTCGATTACCTATTAGAAAAAAGACAGCGGTGATTGCGTCTGTGTGGCGTGTTTGTGTGATGACAATCCTATGTATGTTTGCCTTTTATTTTCATATGCCATATTTGATTGCACCTCCGCTTTTGGTGGCATTTACAGAATTTACCAGAACCAAGAATCTTGCTATGAAGATGAAGGCAACTACGGTGCTTGAGATTACCCTATGTGCCTTTGCAGGAAGTATTTGTAGATATTATATTTCTATGGAATACGGCCTGCCCCTGTCCCTGGCAGCAGCCTTTACCATGATTTTGGTTTTTTCTATCCAATCTCTTTGTAAATTAAAACTGCCCCCTGCAGGAGCCCTTGCAATTCTTGCAATGCTTGTTCCTGAGGAAGCAGTTCTTAGCTATTCAGTTCAAATATTAGCAGGTGCCATTGTCTATGTGGCAGCGGCAGCAGCTTATAATTCTTTAAAGTGGAAGCTTTTTACACCAGTGGCATAGTCGGCTACAATGTGGTCATGTCCATAGAGCTTGTACTTATAGGTGCAAAGTCCCTCAAGACCTACCGGACCTCTTGCGTGAAGTTTGCTTGTAGAGATGCCTACCTCGGCGCCAAAGCCGTAGCGGTATCCGTCAGCAAAACGGGTAGAGGCGTTGTGATAAACTCCGGCAGAGTCAACTAAATTCATAAAGTGTTCCGCAGTTGCATCATTCTCTGTGATGATGGCATCGGTGTGGTGAGAACCGAAGTGGTTAATATGTTTAATGGCTTCATCCACATCTTCAACGGCCTTTACAGAAATAATCAGATCCAAGTATTCAGTAGACCAGTCTTCTTCGCTTGCAGGGAGACAGTCGATGACTGCTTGGATCTCTTTGGTTCCACGAATTTCCACCTTCTTTTCATCAAAGGCTTCCTTCATCATAGGGAGGAAGCTGGAAAGAATCTTGCGATGGACCAGGAGAGTTTCTGTAGCGTTACACACAGAAGTGGCCTGGGTTTTCGAATCTAAAACCACTTTCACTGCCTTGGCAAGATCGGCATCCTGATCTACATAGCAATGGCAGATTCCATCGGCATGTCCCATAACAGGAATCTTGGTGTTATTCATAATGTACTGAACAAATTGGTTAGAACCACGAGGAATTAAGAGGTCCACATAGTCATGACAATCTAACAATTCGTTGATTTCGCTTCTTGCTTCGGCAAGGAATAACCAGTTTTCCGGAAGACCGGCTTTTACGGCTGCATCATGTACCAGGCGGAATAAAATACGATTGGTGTGAAGGGCCTCATGGCCACCTTTTAAAATGGCACAGTTTCCACTCTTTAAGCACAGGGTAGAAATCTGAATTAAGGCATCCGGTCGAGATTCAAAAATAACGCCGATTACTCCAATTGGGCAAGACTGACGAACCAGGCAAAGTCCTTCATCTAATTCTTTTTCCAAAAGCTTTTTACCAATGGGATCAGGAAGGCCAATCAGGTCATGGATTCCGGTGATTACTCCATCAATTTTTTTATTATCAAATTCAAGACGGCCAAGTAAAGGACCGGCAAGCTTTTCCTCTTTTGCAATCTCAAGATCGATTTGGTTTTCCTTTATAATCTCTGTGCGGTTGTCATCTAAGGCTTTTGCAATTGCCTCAAGGGCAAGGTTTCTTGTTTTCAGTGTAGTGGCCATGGCAAGAAAGCTATCTGCTTTCATGGCACGTGCCTGTTCTTTAATTGTCATAAGAGCCTCCTTATATCAAAATATCTTCTATCATAGCATTAAATGTTTTGGGTGACAAGGAAAATGACATTTCACTAAGCCATCACGAGAAAATCATCTTACAAAATCTTTACATTGATTTAACTTTATGCTAGTATGGACATGTATTGGGTGTTGTCTTTCTGGCACGGACATTTGTCCGAGAAGGCGGGCATCCAAGAGCTTTATCATACAACTATATAATTGATACGAATAGCAGAATACTCAAATCAGGAGGAAAGCAGAGTATGAAACTCTGTCATTAGAGAAGATGAATATCATGACGATGTTAATGGGGCTTTTTGCAGGACTTGGTTTTTTTCTTTACGGAATGAATTTAATGAGTGAAGGTCTTGAAAAAGTAGCCGGTTCCAGAATGAAAGGAATTCTCAATTGGTGTACCAAAAACCGTGTAATTGGTATTTTGGTTGGTGCACTATTTACCGCAGTGATTCAGTCATCCGGAGCAACTACGGTAATGGTGGTTAGTTTTGTTAACTCAGGACTCTTAACCATTGGCCAGGCGGTTGGTCCAATTCTTGGTGCAAACATTGGTACCGCTATTACCGGACAGATGGTGTCTTTAGACTTAGATGCCATAGCACCTGTTTTTATTTTAGTAGGTGTCATTCTTCTTTGCTTTACGAAAAAGCCAATGTCAAAAGAAGTTGGTCGAATCATCCTGGGATTTGGTATTCTGTTTTTTGGTATGGGAACCATGAAGGAAGCCATGGGAGTCTTAGCAGATTCGGAAGGGGTTCGTAGTTTTATCTCAGAGATTAGCAGTCCGTGGATTGGCTTAATCATTGGTTTTGGTTTAACCTTAATTTTACAAAGTTCCTCAGCTTCTACCGGTATCTTAATCGGTATGGCAGGATCAGGATTGTTCACCAATTTCTATGTAGCTATTTTCTATATTTTAGGTTCTAACGTAGCTGCCTGTTGTCCTGCTGTTCTTGCAAGTTTAAATGGGCGTAAGGAAGCAAAGAGAACCGCTTGGTTTGATGTATGTTTTAATGCATTTACCATGTTGCTTTTAACAATTCTTTTTATTATCCCATTCCAGGAAGGTTATGTGGGAGATCTTTATGCCAACTTCTTTAGCAATGAAGCACATCCTGCAAGACAGATTGCTAATATGCAGACCTTCTTAAAGGTGATTCAGGTAGTCATTGCGGCTCCACTTAGCAGTTATATTATTAAGTTTGTACAGATGGTAATTCCAGGAGAGGATGCACAAGCAGATACCATGGAATTAAAGTATATCAGTGTAGGTTCGGCAATCACACCAACTACCTGTATCCTAGAAGCTACTCGTGAGATCCAGAGAATGGGTGTCCATGCCATCGAAAACGTAGAGCGTGCCTTTGATGCAGTAATTAATAAGGATTCGAAAAAGATTGAAAAAGTCTTTGAGGTAGAGAAGCAAATTAATTTCTTAAATCAGGAGATTACCCAGTATTTGGTACAGATTGCTCAATCAGATATGCCAATTTCAGATGCCAAGTACTTAGGTGCTTATTTCCATGTGGTAAGTGATATTGAACGAATTGGTGACCATGCGGAAAATCTGGCAGAGTTTGCACAAAGTTCTATTACCGACGGCTTCAGTTTCTCAGAGAGTGGAACAAAGGAATTAAAGCAGATGTATGCCACGGTAGATCCTCTTTTAAAGAAGGCCCTTCAGGCGTTCTGCGATCGTGATCGAACCAATTTAAAAGAGATTTCAGAACTTGAGAATCAAACCGATAACTATGAGAAGCAGATGCAGCAACACCATGTACAGCGTATGACCGAGGGAATCTGCTCACCAAAATCAGCGGTATTTTCAGATATTTTAACCAATATGGAACGTATGGGTGATCATGCTTCAAACATTGCATTTGCAATTTTTAAGGATGAGGATTTAGAGAATGAATTATAAGCAGGCAAAAAACATTATTTTTGATATGGACGGAACTCTTTTGGATTCCATGGGTGATTGGAGAAATCTGGGAGCTCAGTATGTGAAGAAGCATGGGAAGATTCCGGAAAAAAATCTGGATCAACGTTTATCTTCCATGACCATGGAGGAGTCTGCCAGGTATTTCATTGATACTTTAAAATTAAAAAAAACAGTCTCACAGGTGAATGCCGAACTCTTAGATTTAATGGTAGAAAACTACGAGACAAAGATACAGGGAAAGCCTTATATGCTATCCCTCTTGCGAGAGTATAAAAAGAAAGGGGCAAAGATTTGCCTTCTTACTACCTCAACAGAGGAGATGGCCAAAAAGGCTTTTTCTCGTTTAGGAATTCTTTCTTCTTTCTATGAGATTTATAGCGAAGAGAGTCTTGGGGTAAAGGAAGGAAAAAGAAGCGGGGCAATCTATCAGATAACCTGTGAGAAGATGGGGGCACGACCAGAAGAAACCGTGGTATTTGAAGATGCCCTCTATGCCATCAGGTCAGCCAAGGAAGCAGGCTGTTATGTGGTGGGAGTTTATGATTGGAATTCTCAATCAGACCAGGAAGAGATTAGGAAGCTATCTGACAAATATATTTCAAAAGAAGAAATAGAAAAATATGAAAATTCATGATAGACAAATGGGAAATGAAACGTTAGAATAGTAAAGCAAATTTAATTTTACATTGATCAATTTCAAAAATGAAAGGGGCAAACAATGGGCGGAATTTTTGGTGTCGTTAACAAAAAGGGATGTGTTTATGATTTGTTTTTTGGAACAGACTATCATTCTCACCTGGGAACTAGAAGAGGTGGTATGGTTGTTTACGATTCGGAAAAGGGATTTGATCGGGCAATTCATAATATCGAAAATTCACCCTTCCGTACCAAGTTTGGACGTGATGCAGAAGAGATGGAAGGCACCATGGGAATTGGCTGTATTTCAGATTATGAGCCACAGCCTTTGATTGTACGTTCTCATCATGGAACATTTGCGATTACTACGGTAAGTAAGATTAATAATACAGAGGAACTCTCCCGTGAACTTTTTGAATGCGGACATTCTCATTTCCTTGAGATGAGTGGTGGAGAAGTGAATGCCACAGAGTTGGTTGCCTCTTTGATTAACCAGAAGAAGAACCTGATTGAGGGAATTGAATATGCCCTTGAGAAGGTGGACGGTTCCTTGTCTCTCTTACTTTTGACTCCTAAGGGAATCTATGCGGCAAGAGATAAATATGGAAGAACCCCAATCGTTTTGGGACAGAATGATGATGGATATGCGGCTTCCTTCGAAGATTTTGCCTTTATTAAGTGTGGCTACAGTCCTTATAAGGAATTAGGTCCCGGAGAAATCGACGTAATTACCTTAGATGGAGTAAAGATGTTAAAGGCTCCTGGAAAAGAGATGAAGATTTGTACCTTTCTTTGGACCTACTATGGGTATCCATCGGCAAGTTACGAGGGCTTAAGCGTTGAGCAGATGCGTTATAACTGTGGTGCCTGCCTTGCGAAACGTGATAACGTAAAGCCGGATACCGTAGCGGGAGTTCCTGATTCCGGTACCGCTCATGCAGTGGGATATTCCAACGCCAGTGGAATTCCTTTCTCAAGACCATTTATCAAGTATACACCAACCTGGTCCAGATCTTTTATGCCTACCACTCAGAAAATGAGAAATTTCGTAGCCGGCAAGAAGTTGATTGCGGTTCAGGATTTGATTAAGGACAAGAAGCTTTTGTTAATTGATGATTCCATCGTTCGTGGAACCCAGCTTCGTGAAACCACGGAATTTTTATACAAGAGTGGAGCAAAGGAAGTACATATTCGTCCTGCCTGCCCACCTTTGGTATATGCTTGTAAGTATTTGAACTTCTCGCGTTCAAGTTCCATTATGGATTTGATTACTAGACGAGTAATCAAAAAACTAGAGGGAACCGAGGATGTTTCAGAGGAGACCTTAAAGGACTACACCAATCCGGATCATGAGAAGTACCAGGCTATGGTTGAGGAAATTCGTAAGGAACTTCACTTTACCTCCCTTCAGTTTATGCGTTTAGATGACTTAATTGAATCTACCGGCCTTCCAAAAGAAAAACTTTGTACCTATTGTTGGGATGGGGAAGAATAAATCTTTAAAAAACTTGAATGGAAGATTGAAAAATAAAAGAATCTAGTGTAATATTAATCCTGTATGGTGTTTTGCCCTACAGGATTTTTTATATTATGAATATGATCAGGAGGAACAATATGAGCGCTGATGCTAAGATCACAATTGAATCAGGCAATGCCGTATTAGGTATTGAGTTTGGTTCTACAAGAATTAAGGCTGTATTAATTGGTGAGGATAACTATCCAATCGCCCAGGGAGACCACGAGTGGGAGAACCGTTTAGAGAACGGAATCTGGACCTACAGTGAAGAAGATATTTGGACCGGTCTTCAGGATTGCTATACAAAGATGACAGAGGATGTTAAGGCAAAGTATGGCGTAGAAGTAAAGCAGTTAAAGGCAATTGGTTTTTCAGCTATGATGCACGGATACCTTGTATTTGATAAGGCAGGAAAGATGTTAGTACCTTTCCGTACCTGGAGAAACTCTATTACAGGACCTGCTTCAGAGGAATTAACCAAGTTATTTAATTTCCATATTCCACAGAGATGGAGTATTGCACACCTTTATCAGGCAATCTTAAATGGCGAGGATCATGTATCTTCCATCGATTTCCAGACTACCCTTGAAGGTTTCATTCATTGGAAGCTTTCTGGTGAGAGAGTCATTGGTATCGGTGAAGCATCAGGTATGTTCCCTGTTGATTCAGATACATTAGATTATGACCAGAAGATGGTTGACCAGTTTGATGAATTAGTTGCTTCAAAGAATTTCCCATGGAAGCTTCGTGATATCCTTCCTAAGGTATTAGTTGCAGGACAGGAAGCAGGTACTCTTACCGCTGAAGGAGCTAAGTTATTAGATGTTTCAGGAACCTTGCAGGCAGGAGCTAAGATGTGTCCTCCAGAAGGTGATGCAGGTACAGGTATGACCGCTACTAATTCTGTAAAGGTTCGTACCGGTAACGTTTCTGCAGGTACTTCTGTATTTGCACAGATCGTACTTGAGAAGCCACTTTCTAAGCCATATGATGCCATCGATGTAGTTACTACTCCTACCGGACATCAGGTAGCTATGGTTCACTGTAACAACTGTACTTCTGACTTGAATGCCTGGGTAAAGCTTTTTAAGGAATTTGCAGTAGCTTATGGTGTAGAAGATATTGATATGAATAAGCTCTTTGGAGTTTTATATAATAAAGCATTGGAAGGCGATAAGGAATGTGGTGGCCTTCTTGCTTACAACTATTTCTCAGGTGAGCATGTAACAGGATTTGAAGAGGGACGTCCATTATTCGTTCGTACCGCAAACAGCAACTTCAGCCTTGCAAACTTTATGAGAGCAAACCTTTATGCAGCCCTTTCTACTTTAAAGGTTGGACTTGATGTCCTTACAAAGGAAGAGAAGGTTACCGTTGACAGCATGATGGGTCACGGTGGTTTATTCAAGACCAAGGGTGTTGGTCAGAGCATTATGGCAGCAGCCATGGATACTCCTGTAACCGTTATGGAGACTGCCGGTGAAGGTGGTGCTTGGGGTATCGCAGTTCTTGCTTCCTATGTAGTAAATAAGGAAGAGGGCGAGACCTTGGATGCTTTCCTTGATAACAAGATCTTCGCAGGTCAGAAGGGTGAGACCCTTGCACCGGAAAAGGAGATAGTAGAAGGATTCGACCAGTATATCGAAAGATATAAGGCAGGACTTCCAATCGAGAGAGCAGCAGTAGAAAACTTAAAGTAAGAAACGAATGATACCCCTGAAGGATTTTTCCTTCAGGGGTATTTGTTTCAGCGGTTAAATCCAAGCACCATCCAGGGTGATAATCTGTCCGGTTAAGGAACTTGGACTTTGTAATAGATGGTAACAAAGGTCTGCCACCTCTTCCGGTTCAATCATGCGACCGATTGGAATTTCTTCTAGTAGGTCGGCCTCTTCCTCCTTAGAGAGAAAGGAATTCATGCTGGTATGGATGGCACCACAGGCAATGGCATTGACAGAAATATTGCTTGGAGCCAGTTCTTTTCCCAGGGCCTTGGTAAAAGCGTTTAGGCCACCCTTGGTGGCAGAATAGGCCACTTCGCAGGAAGCTCCCACATTGCCCCAAACAGAGGAGATATTAAGAATCTTTCCCTCTTGTTTTTTTACCATATGAGGAATGGATAGTTTGCAGGTGGCAAAAACAGAGGATAGGTTGGTGGAAAGAATTTGATTCCATTCCTCAAAGGAAAGGTCCTGCAAGAGACCGATGATACTAATTCCTGCATCATTGATTAAATAATCTGGAAGAAGGCCTAAGTCTTCTAACTTTTTAAATAAATCCTCTACTTCCTGAAACTTACTTAGGTCACAGGAAAAAGAGGTAACTTGGACGCCCTCCTTTTGGGCCTTTTCTTCTATATCTTTTAAGCCTTTCATATGCTGATAGCCGATTAAGACCAGGCGATACTTAGGATTTAATAATCGGGTGGCGATTGCGTGACCGATTCCCGAAGAGGCACCTGTAATTAAAATGGTTTGTGTCATGATTGATACTCCTTTCAAACACTTTCTTTGCTATTATAATTTTGGATGGATAAAAATACAAGGAGAGTTTGGAGAAATGAAGGGCTTGTGATACAATAAAAAACGGATAAAAGGAGGATAGATTATGCCAAAAGATCCAGCGATTTTATTAAGTTATATGAATACCCAATTAAGAGATTTTTATCCCTCTTTGGAAGAGTTTGCCTTAAGTCAGGGGGAAGACATGGAAGCTATTCAGAAAATACTTGCGAAAATTGGCTATCATTATGACCAAGAAAGAAATCAATTTGTGCATTAAATATGGGATTTCGCTTCTTGTAATGTTGACAAGTTATGTTATACTTAGTGATGGCTAACTAATTATTATTAAGATATAGAAGGAGAATTAAGTATGAGACAGAAACCAGTTGTATTAATGGTTCTCGATGGTTACGGTTTAACCGACCACACAGAGGGGAATGCCGTATATATGGCAAAGACACCTGTGATGGACAAATTAAAGGAAACCTGTCCATTTGTACAGGGAAAGGCTTCCGGTATGGCGGTAGGTCTTCCAGAAGGACAGATGGGTAACTCAGAGGTAGGTCATATGAATATCGGTTCTGGCCGTGTTATTTATCAGGATCTTACCTTGATTACCAAGTATATTCAGGATGGCGAGTTCTTTAAGAATGAGGAACTTCTTCGTGCCATTAACAACTGTAAGGAGAACAACTCAGACCTTCACGTTTGGGGACTTCTTTCAGATGGTGGTGTTCACAGCCATATAAATCATTTATTTGCAATCCTTGAGATGTGTAAGAAGGAAAACTTTGACCGTGTTTATGTACATCCATTCTTTGATGGTAGAGATACACCACCTGCTTCTGGTAAGGACTATTTAAAGCAGTTGATGGATGAAATCGAGAAGATCGGTGTAGGTGCTGTAGCTTCCCTTTCCGGTCGTTACTATGCCATGGATCGAGACAATAATTGGGATCGTGTACAAAAGACCTATGATAGTTTAGTAACGGGAGAAGGCCAAAAGGCCAATGATCCATTACAGGCTATGCAGGATTCCTATGACAATGGCGTTACCGATGAGTTCATAGTACCAACCGTAATTGTAAAGGAAGATGGAAGTCCTGTATCTTTGGTTAAGGAAAATGATTCCGTAATCTTCTTTAACTTCCGTCCGGACCGTGCAAGACAGATTACCAAGGCCTTCTGCTTTACCGATGAAGATATTGCCAAGCAGCCTGGAGAAGCAGATAGCAGCAAGAGCATGAAGTCTTTAAAGAGACCTGGTTATATTCCTACTACCTTTGTATGTTTTAAGGATTATGATGAGACCATTCCAAACAAGTATGTAGCTTTTAAGAAGGTAGAAATCAAAAATACCTTTGGTGAAATTCTTGCAAAGGAAGGATTAAAGCAGTTAAGAACCGCTGAGACAGAGAAGTATGCTCACGTAACTTTCTTCTTTAACGGTGGTGTGGAAGATCCAAACCCGGGAGAAGATCGTCTTCTTGTAAACTCTCCTGCAGTTGCTACCTATGACCTTCAGCCGGAGATGTCTGCGCCTGAAGTAAGCAAGGGGTTAAACGAAGCAATCCGTTCTGGAAAGTACGATGTAATTGTCATTAATTTTGCAAATCCTGATATGGTAGGACATACTGGTGTTATTTCCGCAGCAGTTTCAGCCGTTGAGGCAGTAGACCAGTGTCTTGGTAGTGCGGTAGAAGCAGTAAAGGAAATGGATGGCGTTCTCTTTATCTGTGCTGACCATGGAAATGCAGAGCAGATGATTAACTATGAGACCGGTAATCCACATACCGCTCATACCACAAATCCAGTACCATTTATCTTATACAACTATGATGAGAATTATGGCTTAAGAGAGGGTGGAGCATTATGTGATATTGCCCCTACCTTATTAGAGATTATGGGAATTGACCAGCCAGAAGACATGACCGGTCAGTCACTTCTTGTAAAAAAGAACTAATATAATTGGAGGCATTGATTCATGGAATTTAAGGAAGTTCAGCAGGCGATGATCGCCGCAATGAAGGCAAGAGACAAGGAAAGAAAGGAAGCGATTTCAGATCTTGTTTCAGCGATTAAGAAATTAGCAATCGACGAGGGTAGCCGTGAGAATATCACACAAGATCAGGTGGCCCGTGCCGTGTTAAAGGAAATGAAATCAGTCAAGGAGCAGATCGACACCTGTCCGGATGAGCGAGCAGAGTTAAAGGCTTCTTATCAGAAAACTTATGAGATTATGTCTGAGTTTGCACCAAAGCAACTTTCAGAGGAGGAGATTACCGAAATCCTTCAGACAAAGTATGCAGAGGTTCTTGCCAGCAAGAATAAGGGAATGATTATGAAGGAAGTCATGGCAGAACTGAAGGGTAAGGCAGATGGAAAATTAATTAATCAGGTGGTTGCTAAGCTTACAAAGTAATTATTTAGGATGTCCTTTGGTAAAGGGCATCCTTTTTAGTTGAATTTGTTATAGAAAAAAACTATGGCAAACCCTAAGTGGAATTCATTTTCTTTTGATGGACCCATCTGTTATAATACCTTAAGGTTAAGACCCGTTTGCGGGTCTTGGGCAATAAAGAAATAAGAGGATAAATTATGAAGATCATTGATCGGCTAAAAGAAGATAGAATTCACCTTTCTATGGAGGTGTTTCCACCAAAAACAGAAACCAAGTTTGAAGCGGTAGAAGCTGCCGTGAAAGAAATCACCAAGCTCCACCCAGCCTTTATGAGCTGTACCTATGGGGCAGGTGGGGGTACCAGTCAGTATACCGTAGATATTTCCAAAGAAATCATGGAATGCGGTGTGCCATCCATGGCTCATTTGACGTGCATTTCTTCTACAAGAGAAACAATTGCTCATCAGATTGAAAGTATTAAGGGGGCAGGAATCGAAAATATCCTGGCTCTTCGTGGAGATCTTCCAGCAGATGGAAAGTTACCGGAAGATGGCTACAAACATGCCACAGATTTGGTTTATGACATTAAACGTCTTTATCCGGAGGCCTGTATTGGTGGTGCCTGCTATCCGGAAAAGCATCCGGATGCGGGAACGAAAGAAGAAGACATTCGCTTCTTAAAAGAAAAAGTAGAGGCGGGATGTGATTTTTTAACTACTCAGATGTTTTTTGATAATTCGGTTTATTATAATTTCTTATATAGATTGAGAGTTCAGGGAGTGAATGTCCCAGTACTTGCAGGTATTATGCCGATTACCACCAAACAGCAGATGAGGCGTTCCGTAGAACTTTCCGGTTGTATTATCCCGGCAAGATTCAAGGCGATTGTGGATATGTTTGGCGATTCTCCGGAAGCCATGAAGCAGGCGGGAATTGTCTATGCCAGTGAGCAAATCATCGACCTTTTGGCGAATGGTATTAAGAATATCCATCTTTATACCATGAATAAGCCAGATATTGCTCAGGCTATTTTAGATAATTTAAAGGGGATTTGGACCCCGGAAGAATAGAGGAAAAAAGATTTTTTAGGATTGACATTATCTGGAAAAATACTTATAATCAGTAACGTTACCAATTTGCAAATTGTTTGCAAATTGATTCAGTATCTGTTTAATCGTATTTAGAAAGGTCATGTAATGTCATATATCAAAGTAGAACACGTGGATTTGGGATACGAAGGAAAATCCATGGTATGGGATTTGAATTTTAAGCTTGATAAGAATGACTACCTTTGCGTGGTGGGAGAAAATGGAGTAGGAAAATCTACCCTGATTAAGACACTCCTTTCTTTAACCAAGCCAATCAAGGGCAGGATTGAATTGGGCGATGGATTAAAGCCTTACGAAATTGGTTATTTGCCACAGCAGACCATTGTACAACGAGACTTTCCAGCGACAGTAGGAGAGATTGTACTTTCCGGATGCTTACCACACCTGGGAAAAAGGTTATTTTATGGAAAAGCAGAGAAGGAGATGGCCAAGGAAAAGATGGAGTTGATGGGAATCTACCATCTTAGAAAAAAGAGCTATCGATTCCTTTCCGGAGGCCAGCAACAAAGAGCCCTTTTAGCAAGAGCCCTATGTGCAGCCAGTAAGGTCATTCTTTTAGATGAGCCAGTAACCGGACTTGATCCTAAGGCAACTGCAGAGTTTTATCAAACAGTGGTAAATCTGAATAAGTCGGGTCTTTCAGTAATTATGGTTACCCATGATATTCAGGCAGTGGATTATGCCAGTCATGTTCTTCATGTATCTGCCGAGAATTCTTTTTATGGAAGTAAAAAGGAATATACCAAGAGTAATCACTGGAAGATTTTGCAGGCAATAGGAGGGAATGAACATGAATAGTTTAAGTTTGATGGACTACCTTAACATGCCATTTGTTCAGTATGCCTTAATCGTTGGAATTTTAATTTCCCTTTGTGCTTCTCTTTTCGGAGTATCCTTAGTATTAAAGAGATTTTCTTTTATTGGAGACGGACTTTCCCATGTGGCATTTGGAGCCATTGCGGTGGCATCTATTTTTAATTTAAGCAATGATATGGTGGTTACCATGCCGGTCACCATCATGACAGCCATCCTTCTTTTAAAGTCAGGACAAAATACCAAGGTAAAGGGAGACGCAGCCATTGCTATGTTTTCTGTCTCTGCCATGGCCTTGGGTTACTTAATTTTAAATATCTTTAAGACCTCCACGAATCTGGCGGGGGATGTGTGTGATACCCTCTTTGGTTCTGTTGCTATTATTACCTTAAAAAAATCCGATGTGATTCTTACGGTGGTAGTTGCCATCCTGGTAATTTTATTTTACATATTATTTTACAATCGTATTTTTTCGGTTACCTTCGATGAAAGTTTTACCCAGGCTACGGGAAAGAATGCCGGTTTATACAATCTGATGATTGCGGTAGTAACAGCAGTAATCATCGTGCTTGCCATGAATCTGGTGGGATCGCTTTTGATTTCTGCCTTGATTATTTTCCCGGCCTTATCAGCCATGCGGATCTTTTATAGTTTTAAGGGTGTGGTTATCTATGCAGGAATCCTGTCCGTGTTAGTGACTACTTCAGGACTTTTGATTTCCATCCTTTGTACCACACCGGTGGGAGCTACCATTGTCGCATGCGATATCGTGGTCTTTTTTGTAAGTGCTATAATTGGAATTATACTTCACAGGGGATAAAATCTTTGCTATGATAAGGGCAAATGATTTGACCTTTTGATTAGGAGGAAGAGGAAATTATGGGAGTTTTTGTAGACCACAAAGAACAATTATTTTATCTTCAGACACCTACGACTACCTATGTCATGAAATTGACAGGTGGTCGTTACTTAACTCATGTGTATTGGGGAAAAAAATTGTTTCATCTTAACAAGAAGAATGCTTTTTTAAACCGGATGTTGGCATTTTCAGCGGTGGAAGAGGGAGACGGAGAGACTTATACCAGAGATTTTATCCGGGGAGAATATCCGACTGGGGGAGGAACGGATCACCGTTTTTCTGCCCTGGGGGTGACCTTTCCAGATGGTTCATGGGACTGCCAGCTAGAATATGTAGGCTTTGAGGCGATTGCCGGAAAAGAAAAAGTTCCTGGGCTCCCTAGCCTTTATGTAGAAGAGGAAGCGGAAGCGGAGACCTTAAAGATTTTTTTAAAGGATCCTCTTTGGAACCTTCAGGTTACCTTGTATTATACGGTTTTTAAAGAGTATGATGTGATTGTAAGGCGGGCAAGAGTAAGTAATGGTGGAGATCAGCCGGTCTTTTTAAATCGCTTTCTAAGTGCCAGTCTTGATTTTGAACAGGATCACTTTGATTTACTATCATTTCCCGGGGCATGGGGAAGAGAACGTCACATGGAAAAGGCCGGTTTAAGGAGTGGAATCACCTGTTTTGGCAGTAACCGTGGGGCTTCCTCTCATCAGATGAATCCTCTTTTGATTTTAGAAGAAAAGGGAGGGGATGAGGACCATGGAGCCGCCTATGCCATGAATCTTATCTATTCGGGAAATTTTTTGGCAGGCACAGAGGTGGATCAGCTTCATCAAACCCGTTTCTTTATGGGAATGGGGGATGATAATTTCTCTTGGAAGTTAGCGGCCGGAGAGGAATTGGATTCTCCTGAGGTTGTTCTTGCTTTTTCTTCAGAGGGCTTAGGAAGCTTATCAAGAACCTTCCATGACCTTTACAGAAACCACCTGGTGCGAGGAAAGTATAAAAAAGAGGCAAGACCAATCCTGGTAAATAACTGGGAAGCCACCTATTTTGATTTCAACGAGGAAAAAATCCTTGCCATTGCAGATGCGGCAAGGGATTTGGGCATTGAATTATTTGTCTTAGATGATGGCTGGTTTGGGGAACGAGAGGATGATTCTACTTCCTTAGGGGATTGGTTTGTAAACACGAAAAAACTTCCATCGGGAATCCAAGGCCTGGCAGAAAAAATCCATCAAAGGGGTTTGAAATTTGGTCTTTGGTTTGAACCTGAGATGGTGTCAAAGGTAAGTAAACTCTATGAAATACATCCGGACTGGTGCATCCATGTTAAGAATCGAAAGAGAACGGAATGTAGAAACCAGCTGATTTTAGATCTAAGCAGGGAAGAGGTTTGCGATTATATCACGAATAAGATTTCTGGTATTTTAGATAGTGCAGAAATTGATTATGTAAAATGGGACATGAACCGTCACATGACAGAGATTGGTTCTTGCGGGCTTTCCAGTGACAGGCAAAAGGAACTTCCTCACCGATATATGTTAGGATTATATAAAATCATGGAGGCCATTACCCAAAGCCATCCGGATATTTTATTTGAAAGCTGTTCCGGTGGTGGGGGAAGGTTTGATCCGGGTCTTTTGTACTATATGCCACAGGCATGGACCAGTGATGATACCGATGGAATCGAGCGTTTAAAGATTCAATATGGAAGTTCATTTGCATATCCCTTGTCAGCTATGGGAAGCCATGTGTCGGCGGTTCCAAACCATCAAACCGGCAGGGTAACTCCTTTAAAACTACGTATGGATGTGGCCATGAGTGGGAATTATGGATTTGAGTTGGATTTATCCAAGCAGTCGGAGGAAGACTTGGCAGCCATGAAGGAAAGTATTGCTTTGGCCAAGGGCTTGCGAAGCTTTTTGCCTTTTGGGGATTTTTATCGCCTCTTAAGCCCTTATCAGGGAGGCGACACCGCATGGCAGGTGGTCTCAAAGGATGGACAAAGAATCTTTGCAGCGTATTTTCAGGTACTTTCCAAACCAAATCCCGGCATTTGCCGCCTGAAGTTAAAGGGATTAGATGCTAGTGCCTTTTACTTGGATGAGGAAAATGGAGAAATTTATTCCGGCGGGGAATTAATGGAACTGGGTTTGGTGGTAAGTCTGTATGGAGATTATCAAAGCAAAACATGGTTATTTAGACGAAAGGATGATTATGAAGTATCAGATTAAAGATATTACTGAGGCTTTTTATGGTTGCGAGGAACCACCTTGTGATGGCCCTCATGCCCTTCTTTATCTGGAAGGAAGGGACCTGCCACTGGAATTGTCAGAAAAGAGAATTGCAGAATTGGGGATTGACCTTGGGGATTGGATTTATGTCTCAGATCTTGGGGAAGTTAAGAAAGCATAAAAATAACGTCGACTCTTTTAAGAGTCGACGCTATTTTTATTTTTCAATCAAATGAACATCCAACTGATTGTATGGGATTTCAATTCCATTTTCATCAAATAGTTCCTTGATTCGCTCGTTTAAGAAGTAGTAATCCTTCCAATACTTGTCGGTAGGAACCCAGAAACGAACCTCAAGTACCACGGAAGATTCTGCCAGTTCTTTTACATTTACCTGGTTTGACTCGCCGGTAATTAAATCACCGGTTTCTTTTCCTGCCTGGATCATTAATTCCTTGGCTTTTTTAATGTCAGCCTGGTAAGAAATGCCAACGGATAAATCGATTCGACGCTTTTCATGTTGGGTGATGTTGGTGATTCGGCTGTTGATTAAGGTTCCGTTGGGAATCAGGATATTTTTATTATCTATGGTAGTCAAATGGGTATAGAAAATATCGATGCGGTCTACGGTGCCTTCCACACCGTTACTTCCATTTTCTACGATATAGTCTCCTATGGTAAATGGTTTTATAACCAGGATTAATACTCCGCCTGCCACATTAGACAAGGCACCCTGAAGAGCAAGACCAATGGCTACTGCACCGGTGGAAAGTAGGGCAATAAAGGAAGTGGTCTTGATTCCCACGGTTCCAAGTACCGAGATGAAAAGTACGATGTAAAGAACAACGGAAATCAACTTCTGTAAAAATCTTGCCACCGAGGAATCAAGCTTACTCTTGTCAAAAATTCGCTTGGTGGTTCGTAAAATCATCTTAATAATCAAATGACCAATCAAGAGGATGATTAATCCGATTAAGACATCCACCGCAAAGGATACTGCCTTTGGTCCATAAGATTTTATGGTATCGATAATCTCATTGGACTTTTGTGAGAGTTCCTCGCTTGCCTGGCTGGCCATCTGGCTGGCGGTTTCACCGGCTGACTTGGTGGCTTCGGTGGTCGCCTGACTAGTCGCTTCCTCTAGGGCACTGGTGCTTTCTAGTTCATCGGCATAGGCATATATTCCCAATAGGTGTTTCAAAAACATAGTTCCTCCTTAATTTCCGTTGGCCTTGTGGATGATTTGCATCCCGTGTCCAAGAATATCACTGACATGTTCCTTTAATTCTTCGATGGTTAAAGAGCATTCCCCTCGTAACCAGGAACTGTATGCTCCTATAATAGCAGAAGAAAAGAATTCTGCATCCACTTTAAGGCATTTGTAGGTTTGGATTTTTTCACGGTAGTGATTTTGAATTTCATTCGAAAGTAACTCCCGAATGCGGCTCCAGAAGAAATCGCTATTACTGTTCTTACTGATTTCCTGATAAAAGGACAATTGGTGACTTACAAGGTGATTAATTCCCTCTAAAATAATCTCCGCATTGAAAGGATTTTCGTGGATTCCCTGTTCACCAATATATTCATAAAATTCATCAAATCCTTCTTGGAAAATGCTATTTACCAAATCATTTACCGATGAGTAGTGAAGGTAAAAAGTTTTACGGTCAATGTTTGCATTCCTTGCAATTTCGGAGATGGTGATTTTCTCTGCCGGTTTTTCCTTTAATAAATTCAGATAAGCAGTCCGGACGGATGCCTTTGTTTTTTTGATACGTCGATCCATATAATACTCCTTTTCATTTTCCGCTTTGAAAGCGCTACTTACTTAGTTTATCCTCGACTTGATGATTTTTCAATAGTTAGATGATAAATTTCTCACTTTTTGCATTTATTTCCGACTTCCTTGTTAAAATTTCCGAATTCTAAAAAAGGGCTGGATTTTTAAGAAACAAGTGACTATAATGTGTGAAGTTGAAAGGAGAGTGGATTATGGCTCGTGCACATTCCATGACGGAGGGAAAGGCCCTACCGCTAATTTTAAAATTTTCATTACCTCTGCTTGCCGGAAATATTTTTCAGCAAATGTACAATTTGGTGGATGCTATGATTGTAGGACGATCCTTAGGTCCCAATGCCTTGGGTGCCGTCAATGCTTCCGCTTCTGTGCAATTTCTTGTGTTGGGATTTTGTATAGGCTGTACCAGTGGGTTCGCTGTTCCGGTTGCCCAAAAATTTGGAGCCAAGGACGAGGAAAAGATGAGACGCTATGTTCATCACAGTCTGATACTTACTGCGGTAATTGCGGTGGTTCTGACCTTGATCACAGCCTTGTTAACCGGCCAGATTCTTCACCTTCTCCAAACGCCAAAGGAAAGTTTCCGGGACGCTTATGATTATCTTTTTGTGATTTTCCTAGGTATCCCATTTACCCTTTTATATAACCTTTTATCCAGCATTCTTCGTGCGGTGGGAGACAGTAAAACTCCCTTTCTATTTTTGGTGATCTCCACCTGTTTGAATGTTGGCCTAGACCTTTTATGCATTATGGTCTTTCATTTAGCTTGTATGGGTGCCGCCCTTGCCACCATCCTGGCCCAGGCTATTAGTGGAATTCTTTGCTTGTTCTATATGAAAATAAAATATCAGATGTTATTTGCAAAGAGGGAAGAAAGAGAGTTTCGACCAATCTATGCCAGAAAGCTAATGGGCATGGGATTTCCTATGGGCTTCCAGTTTTCCATTACAGCCATCGGCTCTATGGTTATGCAGGGAGCGAATAACAGCTTAGGACAGCTTTACGTGGATGCTTTTGGAGCTGCGGCAAGATTAAAGCAGTTTGCCATGAGTCCGTTCGATGCCCTGGCAACCGGTGTTTCCACCTTTGCCAGCCAAAACTACGGGGCTAAGAAGTTTGACCGTGTAAAGGAAGGAATCTTAAAGGGAACCATTGTGGGAATTGGTCTTGGTATTTTTGTAGGTTTGGTTTTGATCTTCTTTGGTCGACCACTGACCATGATGTTTGTATCAGGAAAACATACCCAGGTGTTAAAATATGCTTCCCGCTACCTAGCTTGTCTTGGTTATTTCTATTGGTGCATCGGTATTCTAAACGTAACAAGACTAGCGGTTCAGGGACTTGGTTTTACCAATCGGGCAATCTTTTCCGGAGTAACAGAGATGGTGGCAAGAATTTTTATGTCTGTTTTTGTAGTGCCTCACACGGGATTTTGGGGAATTTGTTTTACCGATCAAGCCGCATGGATTTCGGCCGTGGCCTATATCATCCCAACCTGTATCTATTGTGTTAAAAAGATTCAGGAAACCGGTGTCCGGGAAGATTATCAGCATGCTTATCAATTAGAAAAGAAATAAAAATCGCAGGCCGGGACGATTCCTTATTTCGTATTTGGTATACAACTATTCTAAAACCTTTGTACATCTTGGTTAATATCCTTCCGTTTGCTGTTCATTTTTTAGAAAATAAGCTTATTAGGAGGTAAGTACTTTTCCAAATAAAAAAAGCATGCTATAATATAGTCAGTAAACAGATCATTCTTTCAAGAGCAGTGTGATTGTTGGTATAGTATGTGAAATCATAACCGGAAAGGAGCAAGAAGTTGCGCAAAAAATCCCATCTTTGTTTAGCTGGATACATTTCTCATGTATCAGCAGATCAGGAGGTTTATCAACATCGTTTGGCGTTTGCCATCGGCAATATTATGCCGGACTGCAAGCCTTCATTTATAACAAAGAGACATGAGTATTATGGAACCATAGATTATGTGGCAAGAATGATTGAAAAGTTAACAGCTGAGAAGGACGCAATAAAAAAAATTTCCACTATGTATTTTGAGCGATTAGGAGAGGTGATTCATTACATCGCAGATTATTTTACCTTCCCACATAATCGTGAGTATCCCGGAACGATGAAGGACCATTGTGTTTACGAAGGAATTTTAAAGGATGAGTTAAAAGCTCATATCCGCGGTATCCGCGCGAATGAAGCTGACATGCTCACTGAGAGATTTAAGTACTATGAGTCGAATCAATTAACCTGTACAGCAGATATCTTAGAATATCTTAAGACAAAGCACCGTGAATATGTTTCAAAAGAGGAGCATACCATTCGTTTGGATATTGCTTACATTATGCAGGTGTGTACCACCATTGCATTTGCGGTTGTACGAATTTGTCAGGAAGCATTAAGCGGGTTGGATCGCTCGGTACTTGTTGGTTAGCTGCTAGAGTAAGAATGAATTGGTCATGATTTTGGAATAATAGAACCTCTGTATTTACAGGGGTTCTTTTTTGTGCTTGAATTGACTTTTCCCTGCTTCCATGAGAAAATAAAAAAGAATTTTTGAGAAAAAAGGAGGGCACTCTATGTTTTATATGCCAAGTAGATTATACACAGGAATTGATTGCTTAAAGAAGAACGCCAAGGCTCTTGAGGGATTAGGAAAGAAGGCTCTTTTAGTGACGGGAAAAAGTTCTGCCTTAAAAAATGGGTCTCAGAAGGATGTGGTAGAGGTTTTAGAGTCTTTGAATAAAACCTTTGAGGTCTTTAACCAGATTGAAGAGAACCCAAGTATCGAAACCGTTATGAAGGCCAGAGACTTCGGTCTTCTTGAGGGATGTGACTTTGTCATTGGAATTGGTGGAGGTTCCCCTATGGATGCGGCTAAGGCCATTGCCCTTATGATGAAACACAAAGAGGCAGGCTGGGAATATCTTTATGATAGTAAGGCGGCTTCAGACACTTTACCAATCGTTTGTATTCCAACTACCTGTGGAACCGGTTCTGAGGCAACTGCTGTTTCAGTGTTAACAAGAACCGATTTATTAACCAAAAAGTCCAGTGTTCACAAGTTATTTCCAACCATGTCTTTTATCGATGGAAAATACTTAAAGTCGGCACCAAAGTCCATTCTTAACAATACGGCTATGGATGCCTTAGCTCATATGTATGAAGGTGTGCTTCATAGCAAGGCAACGGATTACACCTGGCTTTGTGCTAAGACTGGCTTAGAACTTTGGAAGAAGAATAAGGATTTTCTTTTAGGAAAGAGAGAGGGAGAGGATGCAGACTACCAGAGACTGATGGATGCATCTACCATGGCAGGTATGACCATTGCCCAGACGGGAACCACCATTCCTCATAGTTTAAGCTATCCGGTAACCATTCGTCTTGGGATTCCGCATGGTAAGGCGGTTTCTTATTTCCAGGCAGCCTACTTAAAGGAAGCGAAGAAAGAGGACAGAGATCGACTGCTACTTGCTTCAGGATTTACAGATCCAGACCAGATGCATGAATTCTTCCTTACCCTTTGTCAGCCGGAAAAAATCTCAGAAGAGGTCCTTGAAATTGCTGTTTCAGAAGTAAAGGCGAATGAAAAGAAGTTGGCGGCTGTGCCATTTGCGGTAGACGAGTCGGTGATTAGAAGAATTGCCGGTTTTATGAATTAGATGAAAGAACTCCTTGCGATAAATATTGGAAACGTGTAGAATAGTTCCTGATTTATCTTTGAAAGGAGTTCTTTTTTATGGATGAAGAAAAGCAGACAGTAGACCAAAGAGACCAGAACAAGATGGGGATTCTTCCGGTAAAGAAGTTGATTATCTCTATGTCCCTTCCTATGATGGTTTCCATGTTGGTTCAGGCCTTATATAACATTGTAGATAGTATCTTTGTTTCAAGAATCAGTGAAGATGCTTTGGCAGCAGTAACCTACGCCTTTCCGGTGCAAAACCTTATGTTGGCGGTGGGAGCCGGTACGGGAGTAGGTATCAACGCACTTTTATCCAGGTCTTTGGGACAAAGAAATTATAAAAAATCGGATGCAGCGGCAAATACCGGCTTGTTGTTGGCTTTTTGCAGCGCTTTGATCTTTGTTTTAGTGGCCTTCTTTGGGGTAAAAGGATTTATGACCACCCAAACCAAGGATCCGGAAATCCTTCGGGATGGAATGAACTATTTAAGAGTGGTCTGTGGTTGGTCCTTTGGTATTTTCTTCCAGATTACCTTTGAGCGTTTGCTTCAGGCTACCGGACGTACCGTCCTAAGTATGATTTCTCAGATGACCGGTGCCATTGTAAATACCGTTTTAGATCCAATCTTAATCTTTGGACTTTTAGGTGCACCGAAGCTGGGAGTAACCGGTGCAGCCCTTGCTACAGTAATCGGCCAAACCGTAGCAGCCTGTGTGGGTCTGACCTTAAATTTAAAGAAGAATACCGATATTCATTATTCCTTGAAAGGAATTTTTAAGCCAAAGTTAGAGGTGGTAAAGGCAATTTATGGAGTAGGATTTCCATCCATCCTGATGATGTCCATTGGTTCCTTGATGAATTATCTCTTAAACCAGATTTTAAATACCTTCTCTTCTACGGCGGTAGCGGTCTTTGGTGTTTACTTTAAACTTCAGTCCTTCTTCTTTATGCCTGTGTTTGGTTTAAACAATGGATTGATTCCAGTTCTTTCATACAATTATGGAGCAAGAAAAAAGGAGCGAATCGACGAGGCCTTAAGTTTTGCCCTTCGAATTGCCTTTTACATTATGCTTCTTGGAAGCATTGTCTTTGAGTTGATTCCGGGACCTTTACTTACCATTTTCCAGGCTTCCGGCCACATGAAGGAAATTGGAATACCAGCTCTTCGAATTATTGGCGTGCATTTTCCGATTGCAGCCCTTTGTATCGTGTTAGGCTCTGTTTTTCAGGCCTTTGCTAAAAGTACCTATTCTCTCTTTGTCTCCTTGGGAAGACAATTAGTAGTTTTGATTCCGGCAGCTTACTTACTGTCATTAAGTGGAAATTTGAAACTTGTATGGTTGGCTTTTCCAATCGCGGAAGTAACTTCCTTTTGCCTGTCTTACTACTATTACAAGAAGGTTCGAAAAGAAGTGATTGATCCCTTAGCAAAGAGCAAGTAATAAGGAGGATTTATGGGAACATTGTATTTTACAAGACACGGTGAAACGGTTTGGAATGTAGCGAATAAGATTTGTGGCAGTACCGATGTCAAACTTACCGAGAGAGGCATAAAGCAGGCAAGAGACCTGGGAAAAAAGATTCGGGAAGAAAAGATTGCGATTGATTATATCCTTACCAGTCCCTTGATTCGGGCCAGGGAAACTGCTAGAATCATTTCTGAGGAAACCGGTATTCCCATGAGAATCGAAGAGGGGCTTCGGGAGCAAAACTTTGGTCGCTATGAGGGCACGCCAAGAGATGGCAAGGAGTTTGCCAAAGATAAATTAAATTTTATTCATTCCTATGGTGGTGGGGAAAGCATGCTTCGCATGGCCCAAAGAATTTACACGGTATTAGACGAGGTAAGCAAGGATGTTGACCATATCTATCTTATAGTGGCCCACAATGGAATCGCAAGATTTGTGGAATCCTATTATTCAGATATGGAAAATGAAGAGTTTACCAATTTCCGAATTCACAATTGTCAGCTTTTAAAGTATGAAAAAACACTTTGACAAATTAAAATCCTGTAGTATAATGACAAAGTAATTAAATAATAAACCGATGAGGCGGAGATAAAAATATAAGAGGCACTCACAGAGAGCGGGGATGATGGGAAACCGTAGCAGCTGTATATTAAATGGACCGCTGAGGGCGTGGTCAAAGAAGTAATTCGAGTATTCCATGACGTAAGACAAGGCGTTAGTTTGTCAGGATATGTTAGTATCTACAGAGAGTGTGGTTTTCACAAACGCAAGGTGGTACCGCGGTAATGAAAAATATTATCGTCCTTGCCTGAACAATGTTCAGGCAAGGACTTTTTTTATAAAAAAGTAGAGAAGGCAATCATGTAACCGTTCCAAATAGAAAAGGAGGATTTTATGATTTCATTAGAAGAAGTAAAGGAGTTAGCTAAGGGATATGAAAGAGTTCCCATCGCTAAGGAAATCCTAAGTGATATTAAAACTCCTATGCAGGTACTTCGTATTTTAAAGAAAAAAAGCAGGCATTGTTATATCTTAGAAAGTGTGGAGAATCAGGAGCGTCTTGGAAGATATACCTTCCTAGGCTATGATCCAAAGCTTGAGATTACCTGTGTGAATGGCCAGGCGAAAATCAAAGATGCCAGTGGAAAGGAAGAAATCAAAGAGCTTTCTCATCCAAGAGACTTGATTCGTAAGATCTTAAAAGAATATTCTTCTCCAAAGGTAGAAGGACTTCCATCTTTTACCGGTGGTCTGGTGGGCTATTTTTCTTATGATTATTTGAAATATGCGGAGCCAAGCCTAAACCTTTCTGCCAAGGATGAAGAGGGCTTTAAGGATGTGGATCTTATGTTATTTGATAAGGTAATTGCCTTTGATAACATTAGGCAAAAGATTGTGATTATCGTAAATATTAAGACCAAAAACATTGAGAATGAATACAAAAAGGGCATGGAAGACATTGACCAGACCATCGATTTGATTCGTTATGGTGAAATGGAGGAAATTGTGCCGGGACATTTGACATCTCCGGTACGCAAATTATTTGATGAGAAGGCTTACTGCCGGATGGTGGAAAAGGCTAAGAATTATATCTATGAGGGAGATATTTTCCAGGTGGTCTTATCCAATCGATTAGATGCGGATTACGAGGGGAGCTTGTTAAATTGCTACCGGGTACTTCGAAGTATTAATCCTTCTCCTTATATGTTCTATTTCAGTTCGGATGATATTGAGCTGGCAGGTGCTTCTCCAGAAACCTTAGTGAAGCTTGAGGATGGAACCCTTCGCACCTATCCTTTGGCGGGAACCAGACCAAGAGGAAAAAACGACCAGGAAGATCTGAAATTGGAAAAGGATCTTTTAGGAGATGAAAAGGAACTTTCAGAACACAACATGCTTGTGGATTTAGGAAGAAATGATTTGGGAAGAATCAGTCAGTTTGGAAGTGTTCACGTTGAGAAATATATGAACATTGTGCGTTACTCTCACGTTATGCATATTGCTTCCAATGTAGTAGGCCGGATTCGAGAGGACAAGGATGCGATGGATGCCGTAGATAGCATTTTGCCGGCAGGAACCTTATCAGGGGCACCAAAGCTTAGAGCCATGGAGATTATTAATGAGTTAGAGGATAACAAACGTGGAGTGTATGGTGGTGCCATTGGTTACATCGATTTTAGTGGTAATCTAGATACTTGTATCGCGATTCGCCTGGCCTTTAAGAAAAATGGAAAGGTTTTTGTTCGTTCCGGTGCCGGAATCGTAGCAGATTCGGTGCCTGAAAAGGAATATCAGGAATGTATTAATAAGGCAGCAGCCGTAGTAAGAGCGATTGAAGCAGGAGGGGAGGAATTATAATGATTTTATTAATTGATAATTATGATAGTTTTTCCTATAACCTCTTTCAGTTGGTAGGAGAAATCAATCCGGACATTGTGGTCATTCGTAATGATGAAAAAAATATTTCGGAGATTGAGGCTATGAATCCTTCTCACATTATCCTGTCTCCTGGACCGGGAAAACCAAGTGATGCAGGCATTTGCGAAGAGGTAGTAAAAAATTTTCGTGGAAAGATTCCAATCCTTGGTGTATGCCTGGGACATCAGGCGATTTGTGAGGTTTACGGGGCTACCGTTACCTATGCCAGCAAGCTGATGCATGGAAAGAAATCATCCACCCTGCTTGATTTAACCAGTCCGATTTTTAAGGGACTTCCTTGCAGTGTAGATGTGGCAAGGTATCATTCTTTAGCGGCTAAGTCGGGAACCATTGAGGCTCCTCTAAAGATTACAGCCACGACCAAAGAAGGAGATATTATGGCAGTAGAGGACCGGGCCAATCGGGTGTATGGATTACAGTTCCATCCGGAATCTATTTTAACCAGTCGAGGACATGAGATGATGGAGAATTTTTTAGCTCAGTAGAGGATATTCGGTCGGAGTACAAGCTCCGAACTAGTTTTGATCGAAAGTATTTGAATAAAGGGAGGTAAATAATATGATCGTAGAGGCAATTAGTTTATTGGTAGCAGGTAAGGATTTAGATTCCATGACGATGTCAGCAGTAATGGATGAAATCATGAATGGTGAGGCAACGGATGCACAGAAGTCAGCATTCCTTACCGCTCTTGCTATTAAGGGTGAGACCATTGAGGAAATTACGACTGCTGCAAAAACCATGAGACAGCACAGTGAGCGTTTTCCATTTGAGGGAGATGTACTGGAAATTGTAGGTACAGGTGGAGATAAGTCCAATTCTATTAATATTTCAACCATTACTTCCATTATTGTTTCTTCTTTGGGAATCAATGTGGCAAAGCACGGAAATCGTGCGGCATCAAGTAAGTGTGGAACCGCAGATTGCTTAGAGGCCTTGGGAGTTAACTTAATGGTGGAGGCAGAAAAGTCTGCAGAAATTTTAAGGGAAGAAAACATGTGCTTCTTATTTGCACAGAAGTATCATCCAGCCATGAGATTTGTTGGTGGTGTTCGTAGAGAGATTGGAATTCGTACCATGTTTAATATCCTTGGTCCTCTTGCTAATCCGGCAGGTGCAAATCTTCAACTCTTTGGTGTTTATACAGAAGAAATTGTTGAGCCACTTTCAAGAGTATTATCTAACCTTGGGGTAAAGCGTGGAATGACTGTTTATGGTCAGGATGTGATGGATGAGATTTCTCTTTCGGCTCCTACTACGGTATGTGAAATCAAGGATGGAAACTTCGAGAGTTATGTCATTAAGCCGGAGGACTTTGGCTTTAAGAGATGTGAAAAGTCGGATTTAGTTGGTGGTAGTCCTGCGGAAAATGCGGCTATTGCAAGAGATATCCTTTCAGGAAAGTTAGAAGGACCAAAGAAGGATGTTTGTCTTTTAAATGCTGGTGCAGCAATTCATATTGCAAAGCCGGAATATAGCATTCAGGAAGGAATTGAGTTGGCAAAAGAGGCGATTGCCAGTGGAAAGGCTATGGCACAGTTAAATGCATTTGTAGCAGCAACCAACCGATAAAAGAAGGGGAATTCATGAATATCTTAGAAGAGATTGCAGGAAAAAGAAGACAGGACTATGAGGCAAGAAGAAGAGAGATTACCTTTGCCCAGGTAAGACAGGAGGCAGAGGCCCTTGCAGCGAAGGAGGGAGAGTTTTCCTTTCCTTTTTATCGGGCCTTGAAAAAACCATCCATGAGTTTTATCTGCGAGGTGAAAAAGGCGTCTCCTTCGAAAGGATTAATCGCCCCGGATTTTCCTTACCTGGAAATTGCGAAGGAATATGAGACCATTGGAGCTGCTGCTATTTCCTGTTTAACGGAGCCACATTATTTTCTGGGCTCGGACCAGTATTTAAAAGAGATTACAGATCAGGTATCTATTCCGGTCCTTCGTAAGGACTTTACCGTAGATCCCTATCAGATTTTTGAAGCAAAACTTTTAGGGGCTTCTGCTATTTTATTGATTGTAAGTTTACTTGACGATTCGGCTTTAATCGAATATAGTAGTATGGCAAAAAGTTTAGGCTTATCTGTCTTGGTGGAGTGCCACGATGAAGAGGAAGTGGACCGTGCAATCAGGGTGGATGCAAAGATCATTGGTGTCAATAATCGTAACCTGAAGGACTTCACCGTGGATATTAATAATTCGGTTCGCTTAAGGAATTTAGTTCCGGAAGAAATCGCATTTGTATCGGAAAGCGGTGTAAAGACAGGGGCAGATGTTCAATTTTTATATGAGAATAAAACCGATGCAGTTTTAATTGGTGAAACCCTGATGAGAAGCAGTGATAAGAAAGCAACACTGGATTCTTTCAGAGCGTAAGTAATAGATTGGCATGGCAAGATGCTAAAATGGAGGTAACTATGTCTAAAGGAAGATTTGGAATTCACGGTGGTCAGTATATTCCGGAGACCCTGATGAATGAGATTCACAAGTTGGAGGAAGCGTATGAGTTCTATAAGAAGGACCCTGCATTTAATGAGGAATTGAATACTCTTTTAAGAGAGTATGCAGGTAGACCATCTCTTTTGTATTACGCAGAAAAGATGACAAAGGATTTGGGTGGAGCAAAGATTTATCTGAAGAGAGAAGATTTAAACCATACCGGTGCTCATAAGATTAACAATGTTTTGGGACAGGCTCTTTTGGCAAAGAAGATGGGAAAGACCAGATTGATTGCGGAGACAGGAGCAGGACAGCATGGTGTTGCAACTGCAACTGTAGCAGCTCTTTTAGATTTAGAATGTGAAATTTATATGGGAGCCCTGGATTGTGAGCGTCAGGCCTTAAACGTATACCGTATGAAACTTCTTGGTGCGTCTGTTCATCCGGTTACCACTGGAACCGGTACCTTGAAGGATGCAGTGAATGAATGTATGAAGGAGTGGACCAACCGAGTAGATGACACGCTTTACTGTCTTGGTTCTGTTATGGGACCACACCCATTCCCACAGATGGTTGGAGATTTCCAGTCAGTAATTAGCCGTGAGGCACGTGCTCAGATTCTTGAGAAGGAAGGCAGACTTCCTGACGTGGTCATGGCTTGTGTGGGTGGTGGAAGTAATGCCATGGGCATGTTCCGTGAATTTATTCCAGACGAAAGCGTCAAATTAATCGGTTGTGAGGCGGCAGGGCTTGGCGTTGATACAGATCGTACTGCTGCTACCATGGCAACTGGTAAGCTTGGAATTTTCCATGGAATGAAATCGTATTTTTGTCAAAATGAATATGGTCAGATTGCACCGGTTTATTCGATCTCTGCCGGATTGGATTATCCCGGAGTTGGTCCAGAGCATGCCAACCTTCACGATACTGGCCGTGCTCAGTATGTACCGGTCACCGATGAAGAAGCAGTAGAGGCATTTGAATATATTGCAAGGACAGAGGGAATCATTGCTGCAATCGAGAGTTCACATGCCATCGCTCATCTGATGAAGCTTGCACCTACCATGGATAAGGATCAGATTATTATCTGCTGTTTATCGGGACGTGGAGACAAGGATGTAGCTGCAATTGCAAGATATAGAGGAGTGGATTTACATGAATAAGATCAAAGAGACATTAATGGGAAAGAAGAGCTTTGTTCCGTTTATTACAGCGGGAGATCCTTCTTTAGATAAAACCGAAGAATTTATTATTAAAATGGCAGAAGCAGGTGCTGGGCTGATTGAAATAGGAATTCCATTTTCAGATCCGATTGCAGAGGGACCTGTGATTATGGATGCCAATGTGCGTGCTCTTTCGAATCCGGATGGTTGCACCACAGATCAGGTTTTTGAAATGGTAGAGAGAGTAAGCAAGAAGGTAGATGTACCAATGGTTTTTTTGACTTACTTAAATCCGGTTTACGTATATGGACCGGAAAGATTCTGCAATCGTTGTAAGGAGGTTGGAATCTCAGGAATCATTATTCCTGACATGCCATATGAGGAGAAGGAGGAAATCCTTCCGGCAGCTAAAGCGGCAGGCATTGATGTTATTAGCATGATTGCTCCAACTTCAAAGGATCGAATTCAGATGATCGCAAAGGAAGCTACCGGCTATATTTATGTGGTATCTTCCCTTGGGGTAACCGGCGTTCGTAGCGAAATCACCACAGACCTGGGTGAAATTGTAAAGCAGATCAAAGAAGTAACAGATACACCTGCTTGTATCGGATTTGGAATCAGTACTCCTGAGCAGGCAGACAAGTATGCCAGGGTAGCAGATGGCGTAATTGTAGGTTCTGCAATTGTAAAAATCGTAGCTGAGCATGGAGCAGACGCTGGTCCATACATCTATGAGTATGTAAAGAAAATGGTAGAAACCGTTGAAGCAGTAATATAATCTGGTAGATGCAATGATTTCCCAAGAAGTATCGTATTACAAGGAAATCTATCAAAAGGCCATTCATTTGAATGGAACGATATTATCGAATATATCTTGCATTTTTAGTGATATTTTGAAACTATAAAGGCATTTATGACAAATGTCAGGAAAAAAAAGGGTTCTTTTTTTATAATCGACATAATGTATAAATATATTTCCCTTTTTCGTTATATTATACGGCGAAACGTTTTTAGCATGACGAAAAGGCGAAAAAATTGGGACAGGAGGACAAATTTTTGAACAAAGTTAGAAAATTGAAAAAAGCACTGGCTTTGGCGCTTTCACTGGCTTTAGTGAATAGCTATGAGATTCCTCAAAAGGCAATCACCGCCTATGGAGCAGAATCTTCCATTGCTGATCTGGAATTATCTTTTGATTCCAGCGTTCAAACAGTAACCTTAAGTGATGCAACCACCACAGAAATTCATTTTGCTGGTTCCAACACTTACAACACCTTAAAGGCTTTGGCTGATGTGGGCTATAGTGCTTTAGAGGTGGACTATACCATTACATCTTATACGGCAAGTGGAAACCCAGGGGTGCAGCCATTTGTTGTATATGGTAATACTTGGAAGGGTAAGTGGTATGATCTTACTTCAACAGGAAGTGGTAGTGCTACATTGGATTTGGGGGCTATTAGTACTACAGATACCTCTAACATTGATCATTTTGGTTTCCAGGTTACCAATGTAACAGGAACCGTTAGCTATCAGATTACAGGAGTACGTCTTACCGGAGCAGGAACTGCAAAGTCAAGCACTTCTTCCGGCTCTACATCGGCAGATTCGGATGTATCAGGCGTAAGCATTACCGTAACAGACGGTTCCGGTGCAAATGGGAATTACTATGAAAAGGTTTTTGGAATTACCAATAATACCGGTTCTACCATTACAGGAGTTCAGATTTTAATCCCTGTTAATACAGCAAGCAACGTGCAGGCTTGGGGAGCTACCGCTGTTTACGATTCAGAGCAGGGAGGTATTATCTTCTATTATGCAGGTTCCATTCCAAACGGAAGTACCTACTATAGTGAAGATGTAAAATGTGGATTTGTAGCAAGTGATAATTATGTTGGAACTCCATCTGTGATTGCAATTAACTGTTCAGCACCAGCTGGCAGTGGAGTTAGCGGATATTCCTTGGATTATGAAATCACCGGTAATAATACAGATCTTGCCTATAGCGAGACACCATACGGAAAGCATGGTGATTTAAAGCTTGCAACCGTATCCGGTTATTCACAGCCAATCATTGTGGATGAAGCTGGAAATCCTATGATTCTTCGTGGAGCTTCTACCCATGGTCTTCATTGGCCAGAGATGAGTCCATTTGTAAATAAAGACGGTTTCCAGTCTCTTCGTGACGAATGGGGAATCAACTGTATCCGTCTTGCCATCTATCCTAAGGAAGGTGGTTATACCGAGGGAAAACAGTCAGTCCTTGACACCTTAATTGAAAACGGTGTTTCATATGCGACCGAACTTGGTATGTATGTGATTATTGACTGGCACGTACTTTCGTATAACCCATGGGATACAGAATCTCAGGCGGAAACCTTCTTTGAGAAGTACGCAAGCAAGTACGCAGATTATGGCAACGTTTTATTTGAGATTGGAAATGAGCCAACCGGTTGTTCTTGGTACAACGGAAGTGGTAAAGATCTTTACACTTATGCTAAGACCCTTACTGGCATTATCCGCAAGTATACCGACGCCTTGGTAATCTGCGGAACCAATAACTGGTCTCAGGATGTACAGGAGGTAGCAAGTAAGCCTCTTTCAGCAGATGGCTATACCAATGTTTTATATACCTTACATTTCTATGCTGCATCTCACTATGATGATTTAAAGAAGAAATTAAAGACTGCCATTGAAGCAGGTACTCCAATCTTTGTAAGTGAGTTTGGTACCTGTGATGCATCTGGTAATGGTTCTTATGATTTTGATAATGCAAGTGCATGGATCAATCTTTTAACAGACAATGGCATTTCATTTGCATGTTGGAGTTTATGTAACAAGAACGAATCTGCTTCTTATATTTCAAACGGTTCTTCAAAAACAAGTAACTGGACAGAAAGCGATCTTGCACCTACCGGTTATTGGTTAATTAACACCTGTCGTGCCCTTCAGGATTTAGAGAATGCTACCGATACGAGTAAGGAAGAAGAGACTACTACTCAGGAAGAAACAACCACAGAGGATGAATCCTCAAAGGCAGCCGCAGAAGAGGCATCAAAGAAAGCCGCAGAAGAAGCCAGCAGATTAGCAGAGGAAGAATCTTTAAAGGCAGCTGCAGAAGAGGCATCAAAGAAAGCCGCAGAAGAAGCCAGCAGATTAGCAGAGGAAGAATCTTCCAAGGCGGCAGCAGAAGAAGCCAGCAGATTAGCAGAGGAAGAGTCTTCCAAGGCAGCAGAGGAAGCAAGTTCTAAAGTAGCCGCAGAAGAGGCATCAAAGAAAACGGCAGAAGAAGCAACTACTACAAAGAAGGTAGAAGAGGCAACCACAGTCATTAAGCAGGATACAGTAGTATCTAATGTGGAATCTCAGACAACAAGTACAACTGCTACCACTACAGCTACATCTACATCTACAGCTACAACAACAAGTGTTCCTGGTGTGGGTTCTGTAATTAAATATAAGAACGTAACTTATGTGGTAAAGGCTAATAAGCAGCTTACCGTAAAGAAGATTAACAAGAAGGCAAAGAAGATTGTGATTTATGATTATTTAACCATCCAAGGAGTGAAGTATAAGGTTACTTCCATTGAGGCAAAGGCAGGAAAGAACTGCAAGAAGTTAAAGTCAGTCACCATTGGAACAAATGTTAAGACGATCGGTAAGGAAGCATTTTATAAGTGCAAGTCATTAAAGACTGTCAAAGTAAATGCAAAGGGAATTAAGAAGGTAGGAAAGAATGCCTTTAAGAAGATCAACAAAAACGCTAAGTTCAAGTTACCAAAGAGTAAGTTGAAAAAGTATAAAAAACTATTTAAATTAAAATAATCATTGGAAGAAAAAACAGCTGGTAACCCTTGGGTCACCGGCTGTTTTTGAATGGGAAAGTTGGTATGGACTTGTTTTCTAGGAAGGAAAAGTGTGATATAATAACAAGGCATTTTACGTAATAAAAAGAAAAGGAGGATATGTACATATGGTAAAGCATATTATTTTATGGCAGTTAAAGGATGAGTTATCTGCAGAAGAAAAGGAAGCAGCAAAGAAGGCGATTAAGGAAGGCTTAGAAGGCTTAAAGGATCAGATTCCTGAAATCTGCCAGATTAAGGTAAATATTAATGGATTAGAAACCTCTAATGCAGATGTGATGCTTGATTCCAGTTTTAAAACAGCAGAGGATTTAGCAGTGTATGCAAACCATCCCAAACATGTAGCAGTAGCAATAGGCGTGGTAAAGCCAAATACTAAGAGCCGTACCTGTCTTGATTTTGAGGAGTAGTGCCTATGAATCCAATGGATATGATGAAGATAAGCAAATTGTTTCAGGGGTTTAAGGCAAGACATCCTAAGGTCGTATCTTTTACCGATGCGGCTAAGGGAAAAATTATTCAGGGAAGTGTCCTTGAGATGTCAATTACCGATCCCAATGGCCAGACGATTTCAACGAATATGAAGGTGCAGCAAGAGGACTTGGAATTATTTGCTATGATGATGAATTTGAAAAAATAAGTTTTGAAAACCATTGACAAAGCCATCTTTTGATGTTATCCTGTAATTAAATTTGATACAATCTAATTTTATAAAATATTTCGAAAGGTGGTTTTTTATGAGTTTTTATGATTACAGTGTAGCAAAGTCAGACGGCCAGGAAGTTTCAATGAAGGAGTTTGAGGGTAAGGTGGTTTTAGTTGTTAATACCGCTACAGGATGTGGATTTACCCCACACTACAAGGATTTAGAGGCTATGTATGAGGAATTCCATGAGCAGGGATTAGAAATCCTTGACATCCCTTGTAACCAGTTTGCAGGCCAGACTCCTGGTACCGACGAGGAAATCCATGAGTTTTGTACTTTGAAGTATAATACCCAGTTCCCACAGATGAAAAAGTCTGAAGTAAACGGACCAAATGCCTTAGACCTTTATAAGTATTTAAAGGAACAGAAGGGATTTGAAGGCTTTGGAAAGGGACCTAAGGCCCTTGCTATGGGAGCATTATTAAAGAAAATCGATAAGGATTACAAGAATAACCCTGAGATTAAGTGGAACTTTACCAAGTTTGTAGTAGATCGTCAAGGAAATGTGGTGGCGAGATTTGAGCCAACCGAAGATATGAAGAAGGTTAGAGAGTACATTGCTTCTCTAATCTAAGAAAATAAAGGAGAGTAGAGAATGACGGATGAAAAAAAATACGAGGCTTTAAAACTGGAAAACCAGCTTTGCTTTCCTATGTATGCAGCAGCCAGACAGATTGTTAGACAGTATACTCCTTATTTGAAGAAATTAGATCTTACCTATACCCAGTATTTGGTTTTAATGGTTCTTTGGGAAAAACAAACCATTACGGTAAGTGAACTGGGAGCCTGCCTTTACCTGGATTCCGGTACCCTGACCCCGCTTTTAAAAAAGATGGAAGCCCATGGCTTGGTAAGACGGACAAGAGATCAAAAAGATGAGCGAGTCGTTCATGTAACCATTTCCCAAGAGGGAATGAACCTGAGGGAGAAGTGCTTAGAAATACCTGCCCATGTGGGTTCTTGCGTGAAACTAAAAAAGGACCAGGCAAAGGTTTTGTATGAGGGATTGTATGCTTTTCTGTCAGGATTGAAGGGAGAAGACCATGAGTGAAAAAATATATGATGTAATTGTAGCTGGGGCTGGTCCGGCAGGACTGGGAGCAACTCTTTATGCCAGAAGAGCCATGCTGGATACCCTTTTAATTGAAAAGGAATTTGACGGAGGTCAAATTTTAAGTACCGATTCTGTAGATAACTACCTGGGACTTCCCGGAATCAACGGTTACGAGATGGGAATGAAATTTTCAGAGCATGTGGCAAGTTTTGAACCGGACAAGGTGACAGGAACCATTGAGGACATAAAAAAAGAAGGAGACCTTTTTAAGGTTTCCACCTCTCAAGGGGAATACCAGTCAAAGACCCTTGTCTATGCCATGGGTGCCAAGCATCGCCTCTTAGGTATTCCGGGGGAACAGGAATACGGCGGTCGTGGAGTATCCTATTGTGCCACCTGCGATGGAGCTTTTTACCGTGGAAAGGACACCATTGTTGTGGGCGGTGGAGATGTGGCCCTTGAGGATGCTCTCTATCTTTCAAAACTTTGCAACAAGGTTTATTTGATGCATCGTCGTGACCAGTTCCGGGCAGCTAAGGTTATTCAGGACAAGGTTCTTGCAAATGACAAGATTACCGTGATCTGGAACGCAAGACCAGAAGAAATCCTTGGAAATGAGGACCGTAAGGTGAAGGGCCTTTCCTATGTGGATACGGTAAGTGGAGAAAAGGGGGAAGTTACCGTAGATGGAGTTTTTATTGCCGTAGGAATGTTGCCACAGTCTGAACTTGTCACAAACCTGGTTGATTGCGATCATGGCTATATTTGTGGGGATGAGACCTGCAAAACAAGCCTTCCGGGCTTTTATGCGGTAGGAGATGTTAGAACCAAACAGCTTAGACAGGTTATTACAGCGGTAGCGGATGGAGCCAATGCCATCACATCCATTGAAGAATATCTTCATTAATCGATACGCATTGCAATAAAACTCTCTTGAAAAAGTGAAAAAAAGTTAAAAAGAAATGAAAATTACAAAATGGAAACAATTTATGTTGGATAAAAATGAATAAGATTTAGTAAAAATAGTTAACATCGTCTCTCCCCAAGAAATACAAGGAATTATGGAGGGACGATGTTTGTCATGTAAAACCAGAGGCGGAAACTATTTTTTTGTTTTTCGTGTAAAAATGTGTTCGGTATGTGAAAGTTGCAACAAGGACCCCAAGATATTATTGACTTTTTTTGTGTAAAATGATAAACTTCAACAGGAATTAATAAATTTGTAATATTTTGCAGATCATTTTAATGGAGGAATTCGATGAATACCAAATTAACGAAGATGATTGCGTTAGGACTGGTCAGTTCTATGATGCTCACGAATAACGCAACTTCAGTTCGTGCTGAAGAGGCTACTACAGCTGCAGAGACAGTTGCAGAAACCACCGTGGCCGCCGTTGAAACAGAAGCAACTGTTATGGAAACAAGTGCTGAGGAAACAACAGCAACTGAAGAAATTTCTTCTGAAGCAACTTCAGAAGAAGCAACTACTTCGATCGAAGAGGTAACTGAAGAGGAAGCCAGTGAAACTTCATCAGAGGAAACAGAGGAAGAGAAGGAAGCAGAGCAGACTGAGATGGCTGTAGCAGGTATTTCAGTATTATTAGATAACTACTATGCATCTAATAGCGAGGGACTTTCAAATCTCGTTCCGGAAGAGGAGACAAGTGTTGTTGAAGAAGAAACAACAACAGAAGCACTTCCAAAGTATAAGAGAAGAACACAAAGATATTTTGATTCATTAGCAGTAGCTGTGGTTGATACCTACGTGAATGTTCGAAAGAAGCCAAATACAGATAGCAAGATTGTAGGACACATTTATGGCAACTGTGGTGCAAAAATTTTAGAGACTACCGATGATGGTTGGTACAAGATTCAGTCAGGTAATGTAGAAGGTTATATTAATGCTTCTTATTTCAAGACTGGTGATGAAGCAGAAGAGTATGTATTTAAGAATGGATATATGCTTGCAACCTGTACCGAAGACGGCTTATATGTTCGAGCAAAGAGATCAACGAAGGCGAAGATTTTAACCCAGTTAAATGCCGGTCAGAAGTATGCAGTTGTTGATCAGTCTGAATATTGGGCTCAGGTGGTTCTAGATGACGAAGGAACTACCGGTTGGGTATCCCTAAAGTATGTAAAGATTACAGCTTATCTTGATAAGGCTGTAACCTTAAAGGAAGAAGAAGAAATTGCGAAGGAAGAAGCTTCAAGAGCGGCAGCAGAGGCTGAGTCAATCTCAGAATCCATTGCGGCAGAGCAGGCAGCAGCACAGGCAGCGGCTGAGGCAGAAAGCAAGGCACAGGCAGCAGCAATTGTACAGCAGCAGGCAGCTTCTTACAATAGTTATTCTAATAACACAACCTCAACCACAAAAGCGGCAGAGTCATCTGCATCTACAAGTACATATAGCGATTCAACCACATCTTCTGGTTCAGGAGCTTCAGTCGTAGCTTACGCTAAGAGATTCCTTGGCAATCCATATGTATACGGTGGTTCAAGTCTTACCAATGGTACAGACTGTTCAGGATTTACAATGTCTGTATATGCTCATTTTGGCTATTACTTAAGCCATTCATCAGCAGCTCAGAGAAGTGCTGGTAGAGCAGTATCCTTTAGTGAATTACAGGCAGGTGATTTGATTTGTTACAGCGGCCACGTAGCAATCTATATTGGCGGTGGACAGATTATTCACGCAAGTACACCTTCTACCGGAATCATCATTTCAAGTATGTATTACGGAAGCACACCAATTTGTGCAAGAAGAATTTTATAATTAGAGAATCAATCGGTTGGTAACATAGGTTACCAGCCGATTTTTTTTGCAAACGAAAATAAAAATAAAAATATCCTCTGTAAATTTGATTTTCGTAAACTAAGGGGTTATAATATAAATGAGTTTAAAATAATAATTACAAAGTCATCTAGGAGGGATGGCTTATACGGAACAGTAAACTCAATTCTAAAAGAAAAGGAGTTGTGGACAACATGCGTTATGTAATTACAGGTAGAAATATTGATGTAACAGAGGGATTAAAGGCAGCGGTACACGAGAAGATCGGAAAGCTTGAAAGATACTTCACCCCGGATACCGAGGTACATGTAACATTGGGGGTAGAAAAGGATCGTCAGAAGATCGAGGTAACAATTCCATTGAAGGGACGAATTGTTAGAGCAGAAGAGACAAGCAGTGATATGTATGTTTCGATTGATCTTGTAGAGGAGATTATTGAAAGACAGTTAAGAAGATATAAGACTAGAATTATCGATAAGAAGCACACAGGAGAAAACTTCACAGACGAATATATGGAGAACGACTACGATGAAGATGGCAGCGTTAATATCATTCGTACCAAGAAGTTTGCTGTTAAACCAGTAGATCCTGAAGAGGCTTGCTTACAGATGGAATTGCTTGGACATAACTTCTATGTATTCCGTAATTCAGAAACGGATGAGGTGAATGTTGTATATAAGAGAAAAGACAACACCTACGGGCTGATTGAACCTGAGTTTTAAATTATGGTAGTAGTACCATAATTAGGAAAGAGCTTTCACTAGAGTGGTTACTTTGGTGGAAGCTCTTTTTTTTGTTGTCTTTTTGGGTATGCATTTTTTAGAAAATGAAGTATAATTTCACGTAATAAGAAAAGGAGGGCATTATGCAGGAAGAAAAAGAACTGTCTGTATTTAAAAAAATGAAAGGTCATTGGCAAACCATCAACAGACATAAAAAAGAAGTGATGAAACTTTGCTTTAAGGCGGGTTTATATAAACAAGGTCTACTTCATGATTTATCAAAGTATTCACCGGATGAATTTATTCCGGGAGTAAAGTACTATCAGGGCTATCGAAGTCCCAATAATGCCCAAAGAGAGATGGAAGGGGCCTCCACTGCCTGGCTTCACCATAAAGGAAGAAATAAGCACCATTTTGAATATTGGGTAGATTATCCTTGCAAAGGCTTAAATGACGGCCGGGGAAAGATGGTGGGCATGCAGATGCCAAAGCGTTATGTGGTGGAGATGTTTTGTGACCGAGTGGCTGCAGGGAAAATCTATAACGGAGATGCCTATACAGACAAACATCCTTTGGAATATTTTGAAAAAGGAAAAGATCATTACTTAATGAATCCTAAAACCCAGCGCCTTTTACATCATTTGCTAAAAATGCTTGCCCAAAAAGGAGAGGAAGAAACTTTTTCCTATATTCGAAAGAACATTTTAAAAAATGACAAATCCAGATGAGTTTTGATTGTTCATGCATAGGGAAAAAGGGTTGAATAATCTCTTGCATAATGGTAAAATAAGTGCTTAAGTGGCTAAATAGAAAACTATTCAGTAATGAGAGAAAATAGATTTAGGAGAATTTGAAACATGCATATTTTAGAAAAAATGTTTGGAACTCACAGCGAGCGTGAGATAAAGCGTATCCGTCCAATCCTGAATAAAATTTTAGGATATCGTGAGGCGATGATGGCGCTTTCAGATGAGGAACTTACTGCAAAGACCCAGTATTTTAAGGATCAGCTTGCCAATGGAAAGACCCTAGATGATATCCTTCCGGAAGCATATGCGGTAGTAAGGGAAGCAGCGAGACGAGTTTTAAATACCGAGCATTATGAAGTACAGTTAATTGGTGGCATTATTCTACATCAGGGACGTATTGCTGAGATGAAGACCGGTGAAGGTAAGACCCAGACCTGTCTTTTACCGGCCTACTTAAACGCCTTAGAGGGCAAGGGTGTACATGTCGTAACCGTTAACGAGTATCTTGCTAGTCGAGATGCTGAGTGGATGGGACAGGTTCACAGATTTCTTGGTTTAAGCGTTGGATGTGTCTTAAATGACATGAGTCAGGAAGAACGTCGTGCAGCGTATAACTGCGATATTACCTATATCACCAATAACGAATTAGGGTTCGATTATCTTCGTGATAACATGGTTATTTACGAAAAAGACTTGGTACAGAGAGAACTTCACTATGCCATTATCGATGAGGTGGATTCGGTATTAATCGATGAAGCCAGAACTCCATTGATTATTTCCGGACAGAGCGATAAGTCGACGAAACTTTATGAAGCATGTGATATTCTTGCAAAACAGTTAGTAAGAGGTGAGGAATCCAAGGAACTTTCTAAGATGGACCTGATGATGGGTGAAGAAGTAGAAGAGTCCGGAGACTTCATTGTCAATGAAAAGGATAAGGTAGTAAATCTTACCGAGCAGGGTGTTCATAAGGTTGAGAAATTCTTCCACATTGCAAACCTTGCAGATCCGGAAAATCTTGAAATTCAGCACAATACGATCCTTGCCCTTCGTGCACACTATTTGATGCATAAGGATCAGGATTATGTAGTGAAGGATAACGAAATCTTAATTGTAGATGAGTTTACCGGACGTATTATGCCAGGTCGTCGTTATTCGGATGGTCTTCATCAGGCCATTGAGGCGAAGGAGCATGTAAAGGTAAATCGTGAAAGCAAGACTCTTGCTACCATTACCTTCCAGAACTTCTTTAATAAATATGCCAAGAAGTGTGGTATGACCGGTACTGCTTTAACAGAGGAGCAGGAGTTCCGTGATATTTACGGGATGGACGTTGTAGAAATCCCTACCAACAGACCGATTGCTCGTAAGGATCATCAGGATGCAGTTTATAAGACAAAGAAGGAAAAGTATCGTGCCGTTGTTCGTGAGGCTAAAGCGGCTTACGAAACAGGCCAGCCGGTTTTGATTGGTACCATTAACATTGATACTTCGGAATTACTGAGTGCCTTATTAAAGAAAGAAGGAATTCCACATAAGGTATTAAATGCAAAATACCATGAGTTAGAAGCAGAGATTGTAGCTAATGCAGGTCAGCACGGTGCAGTTACCATTGCTACAAACATGGCAGGTCGAGGAACCGATATTAAGCTTGATGATGAGGCAAAGGCGGCTGGTGGTCTTAAGATCATTGGTACCGAGCGTCATGAATCAAGACGAATCGATAATCAGCTCCGTGGACGTTCCGGACGTCAGGGAGATCCGGGTGAGTCAAGATTTTATCTATCTTTAGAGGATGATATTATGAGACTCTTTGGCTCTGAACGATTAATGGGAATCTTCAATTCTTTAGGAGTTCCGGATGATGAGCAGATTGAGCACAAGATGTTAAGTTCAGCAATTGAGAGGGCTCAGAAGAAGATCGAGGATAATAACTTTGGTATTCGTAAAAACCTTCTTGAATATGATCGTGTAAATAATGACCAGAGAGAAGTTATTTACGCAGAAAGACGTCGTGTATTGGAAGGCGAAAATATGAAGGAATCCATCCTTAAGATGATGGATCAGGTTGCAGAGGATTGCGTGAATACCGTGATTCGTGATGATCAGAGAATTGAGGACTGGAACTTCGAGGAGTTAAATGGTCTTCTTGAGCCAATTATTCCTATTGCTAAGATAACACTTACCGATGATAAAAAGAACTGGAAGAAGAAGGATCTTGTGGAATATATCCAGGAAGAAGGTCACAAACTCTATGACGCCAAGGAAGCTGAGGTGACCGAGGCTGGAGCAGATATGCGTGAAGCAGAGCGTGTATTCTTACTTCGTACCATCGATCGTAAGTGGATGGATCACATTGATGATATGGATCAGCTTCGTGAAGGAATTGGACTTCAGGCCTATGGACAGAAGGATCCGGTTGTTGAGTATCGTATGAGTGGATTTGATATGTTTAACGACATGATTAGTGCTATTTACGAAGATACGGTAAAACTTCTTCTCCACATTAAGGTAGAGCAGAAGATTGAGCGTGAGCAGGTTGCCAAGGTAACCGGAACCAACAAGGATGATACTGGCGTAAAGAAGCCTAAGACACGTGCAGAAAAGAAAATTTATCCAAACGATCCATGTCCATGCGGAAGTGGAAAGAAGTATAAAAACTGTCACGGTGCGGCAAATTTATAAAGAGGATGAGAAAAAGCGGGCAGTCTGTTTCACAGATACCCGTTTTTTCATTGGAGGCGGTGGAAGAATGGAAAAAAAGAATTATACTTATCTACTGCTTTGCGGGGATGGCTCTTACTATTGCGGCTGGACAAATGATATGAAAAAGCGGTTAAAGGCCCACAACGATGGAAGCGGAAGCAAATATACCAGAACCAGAAGACCGGTCCGCTTGGTTTACTTAGAAGAGTCTCCAACTAAAAATGAGGCTATGAGCCGGGAGTGGCATATCAAACGGCTTTCGCGAAAACAAAAGGAAGCCCTGGTAGCAAGTTATCAGAAAACAAAAGAAATTGAATCGGAAAGGGAAGCGAATGATTGAATTAGACCAGTTAAAGTATGAACTGAATAACAGCCATGTAAAAACCTTGGAGGAAATTCGGGAATCCTTGGACCTTCCAAGCAAACAGGCGAAACTAGATGAATTAAACAAGAAGATGGAAGCTGGAGATTTTTGGGATGATATGAAAAGTGCCCAGAAAACCATGCAGGCGGCTAATGCTTTAAAGGGAACCATTGGAAGATTTAACAAGTTACAGGAACAGTACGAAGACCTGACGGTTTTAATTGAAATGGCAGAAGAGGAGAATGACACCTCCATGGTGCCTGAAATTGAGGAGGCCAATGGAAAGTTGATTGCAGCCTTAGAGGAAGCTAAGGTATCCACCCTCTTAGACGGGGAGTATGACAAGGAAAATGCCATTCTTACCCTTCATGCAGGAGCGGGTGGAACAGAGGCTTGCGACTGGACGAATATGCTATATCGTATGTACAGCCGTTGGGCAGAAAGTAAGGGTTACTCTGTAGAACTGCTAGACTTTTTAGATGGAGAAGAAGCAGGCTTTAAGAGCGTTACCTTACAAATCAACGGGGAAAATGCCTACGGTTACTTGAAATCGGAGCGTGGCGTTCATCGTCTGGTGCGCATTTCCCCATTTAATGCCAATGGAAAAAGACAAACCTCCTTTGCTTCTTGCGATGTTATGCCGGACATTGAAGAGGACCTGGATGTGGAAGTTAAGGATGATGAGATTCGTATAGACACCTATCGTTCTTCCGGTGCCGGTGGTCAGCACATTAACAAGACCTCATCGGCCATCCGAATCACTCATCTTCCTACAGGGATTGTGGTTCAGTGTCAAAATGAGCGTTCTCAGCTTCAAAACAAGGACAAGGCCATGAAAATGTTAAAGGCAAAACTTTATTTGAAGAGAAAGCAGGAAGAGGAAGAGAAGAGAGATGGAATCCGCGGCGAGGTCATGGAAAATGGCTTTGGTAGCCAGATTCGGTCCTATGTTATGCAACCTTACACCTTAGTAAAAGACCTGCGAACCAGCATGGAAGTTGGAAATATCCAGTCTGTGATGGATGGGAATCTGGATCCATTTATCAGTGCCTACTTAAAGTGGATCAAAACCGGCAATAAGGCATAAATGAATCTTTGGTTTTTCTAGTATACAGGGCATTTTAAGGCTAAAAATGTTTGACTTGATAGAAAGATATGTTATAATGAAAAAGACGGTAATTGCGTGTTTTTTTTTGCGCCCTAAAATGGGACACACGCTACTGAATTGATTTAATTATACTTAGGAGGTATTAAACAGATGGCAAACAAATGGGTCTATATGTTTAGTGAAGGCGACATGACCATGCGTAATCTTCTCGGTGGTAAGGGTTGTAACCTTGCAGAGATGACAAAGATTGGTCTTCCTGTACCACAGGGATTTACTGTTACAACAGAGGCTTGTACACAGTACTATGAAGATGGTCGTAAGATCAATGACGAGATCATGGCTCAGGCTATGGAAGGCGTTAAGAAGATGGAAGAGATCAACGG
>AUXO018170088.1_pt1 | contig 46336 bp, 77 predicted proteins | sample 768731 | NCBI WGS metagenome assembly AUXO01 (sample SAMN02715735, study PRJNA202380) | gut metagenome | biome: sheep rumen | host: Ovis aries | place: New Zealand: Palmerston North | reverse complement strand
AATATATGTCAATATATTTATTTTCTTGATAGACGTAGTGTATCAAGAAACTTACCTAGCTAGGTAATTTTGATTTGACTATATACCTTCCTAGGTTCACTGTCAATGTATTTTTTACATTTTATGGTATTTTTTTCTCTTTTAAGGTATAGTGTTTATGGAAGGAGGTTAATTTTATGAATTTTTTAGATAAATTGGATTTACTTTGTTTTCAGCAGAAATTAAGTAAGCGACAGTTTTCTGTTAAGTCAGGGATTCCTTATACGACGATTGATGGATTGTATAAAAGAGGCTATGAGCGTATGCAGCTATGCACTTTAGTTTCTGTTTGTGACTTCTTTCAAGTAACAATGGATTCCATGGCCAGAGATGATCAGGAAATCGTTTATATTAAAGATTTGCTTGAAAATGATTTAACTGTTTATGATACTAAGTTGCTAAATGAGTATCATCGACTTACTCCAGAAGGTAAAGAACGTGTAGACTACACCCTAAAAGCTGAACTTGAACTATCGAAAGCCTATGATGGAGAAAAAAAAGATGTTCAGGTTGGTTGATTAGCCTTGTTTAATCTTGGTTAATATTGGTTAAAGATTGGTTAATGATTGGTTTATGGAGGTTATATGTATTTCTTTACTGATAAAAACGGAAGGCTGAAATGTCAGGAGGCTTATGACGACCCTTTAACAGGAAAGCGTAAACAGATAACTGTTACTGTAAAGGACAATTCCAATAAGGCAAAGCACGAAGCCCAAAAGAAAATACAATATAAAATAGCGCACGTTGGAGAAACGCACGCTAAAGATAATCTTTCAGATTTAATTGAGGCATATATTAAAGATAAGTCTGTTACTAATAGGGCTTCTACTATGAAACGCACCAGAACCAGCCTAAACATGATGCTTAAAATTGTTGGCGATGTAAAACTGGATAGGCTCACCGCTGGACTTGTTAGAAAGCAATTAGTTGATAAAGGTGTTGCACCATCCACTTGCAATGAATATTACAAGAAATGGAAGGCTTGTTTGCGCTGGGGCTACAAAAACGATTACCTGCCTAACTTATCCATAGTGGAAAAGCTAGAACGCTTTGACGAGGATATTTCATATCTGGAACGTATAGAGGATAAATACCTTGAAACGGATGAATTTAAAACATTGCTTAGTGCTATGGAAGATTTTAAGCGTATGCAATTATTCACATCTTTTATGGTTTTATCTGGATGCCGTATAGGTGAGGTTATCGCACTGAACAAAGATGATATAAAAGATTCTTACATAGACATAAGTAAAAACTATGACTATACACATGATCTGATTACACCGCCTAAAAATAGATACTCAGTTAGGCAGATATACATTCAGCCAGAACTTAGAGACTTGATTAATAAAATCAACGAAAACCAGATTGAGCAACGAAAGCTCTGTGGCTACAAGCCTACAGAATACTTTTTTACTGCCAGTAATGGTAAACGTTTCTCTTACAATTTCTATAGGCGGTATCTTAAAAAGGTTTCTACTGCTGCACTCGGGCACCCTATTACTAGCCACGCTTTAAGACATACCAGTGTTTCAATGTTTCTTATGCGTGGAATGAGTGTTGAGGCTGTCGGTAGACGTGTAGGACATGGTCCTCATAGTTCTGTCACCATGGAAATATACAGGCACTTAATGAAAGAGGACAAATTAAAAGAAAATAAATTAATGGATAGTATATATTTACTCGGTAATTTGGTATAATATTTCTTGCCTTTTGTAAGTTCAGAGTGCACGCTGGGCTAAAACCTTTGGCGGTCGGGGAGTTTATTCTCGACCGCTATATTTATAATTTGCCTAACTTTTTGCCTAACTCATATTTCTGACACACTTGCAAATGCGCAATATTGTACGAATATAGACTATTTTTCGAGTCTGATTCGGAGCTCTTTTTATTAGTCTTATATGATTTCATATTGTCTCGTTTTCCTTGATTTTTCAGCCTTTTTCGTAGTTCACAATGTAAATATAAATCAAAAAGTTAGGCATGATTGCCTAACTTTTTGCCTAACTTTTTTATTGCTGCAATAGCTTTATTTTTGTATAATCTATTTCGGAGCTACCAAGATGGTAGGCGGTTAGCCTTATCCTAACGAAAGGAGGTTTACTTCAATCGAAAGGAGGGCTTGCGTATGGTAACATGGTCAGAACTATTTCAGTATACTTCAGTGCTTATAGCACTTGTTACTTTAGTTTTACTTTTTACTAAACGAAAATAACCGCCCCTAGCCTGAGAAACTTGGACGGTTAAATCGTTTAATTTCTATATTGGCTAACCGTCTATCGGTAGCTCTTTTTGTATCTAAATAATATCATCATGGGTTTAGTTTGTCAAAAGTAGTTTTATATTAAGGCTACTACCACAACTTTATTGTAGCAATAGCCTTTATGGAGAATGCGTTGCATAGTTGCAACCATTTCAACATTATTTTAGGTCTTTCAGATTTACAAAACCTGTTTTCTTTTTCTTGTATGTTCCCCACAGCCACACATCATTTTTATCTGAATAATAGCCATAACATATAAAGCTCTCTCCAGCTGGTATTTCACATACTGATGTATAGTTGGATGCACCACCAGTTCTTAATGTAGTACTTCTGGCTGTTGTGTATTTCTTTGCGTATTTCTTGCTGAATTTATTTGCTACACCTTTCCCTTCAATCTTTGCCTCTTCTGTACGCTTTTCAGCTGTGTGATTGATAACAGCCATAACCTCTTCGTACCTAGAGCCTAAGATGAAGGCTCTTATATCTCCTGTACCATAGTTTCCATGCCATGTATCACGAGCAAGTTCTTCAGCTGTGGCATTAGCAATTCGGTTGATAAGCTTTTGTATTTCCTCATATCTACCGCCCAATACCTTGCGTCTTATATCTCCCTCGCCATATTTTCCTTCGAGCGTATGGAATAAGATGTCAACTGTTGTCATGCCTGCAAAATCATCTTTTAATTCCTCTGCTATGGCATTTGTTAATTCTTTATTCATATCAACTCTGCTTGAAATACCATCAACTGTACCATCTGATGTATACTGCCATAGAATAGCTGCACCAGATACGCTAGGAGCATTCACAGAATATCTTGCTACCCACTTGTCGTAGTAGTCAAAATTACTTAGGTGCTTATTAAACCAATACATAGATGCATAAATTCCTGGTTTAAATCCAGCTGCCTTTATGATTTCACAGAATGTAGCTGCACATATTTTCGCAACGCTTTGCGTTCCATCCTGCTCAGAGTCAAACCAAACGTGTCCTTCGATTTCTTTCCCTTCCAATAGTCTCAGAGCGTGTGCCGCTTCGCTCTCTGCTTTTGCTACATCAGTTGCATAAGAATATAGGTACACACCTACTGGAATGCCATATCTTTTGCACTCCTGATAATTTTCCTCAAAATATCGATCATCATGAGTTGGTTTATCTGTACCATAACCTAAACGCAGTATTGCTGCATCAACTTTACCTTTTACTTTGCTCCAATTAATTGAGCCTTGATGATGGCTTACATCAATAATTAACATAGTCTCCCTCCTTTGTTCTACTTTATTAATCCTTCAATAATATTTTTAATTTTATCTTCCAGTAAGTTTTTGAATAATTCATAACATCCCGTAGAAGCAAGACCGCTCAGTAAACCTTGCAGTAAAATCTCTGGTGTGAGTGGCAAGCCGTTAATCCAAATTGCAATTAAAACTCCTGTCGCCCCCATGATTAGGGGAATCCAATCATTGACTTTTTCGGTTTTGACTTTACTTTTTAATATGTAGCCTAGACATAGGCAAATTAAAATTATAATTAGATTTAAGTATTGTTCCATGTTTGCTCCTTTCTGTCAGTGAGTGTCCACGTTTTCCTTATCAATGGATTCGTGAGATTTCTTTATAATATATTCGTCAATCTCATTTAAACAATGGGTTGCACCTTCAGTATTTAGTGTTTTGAGAATTTCTCTAATGGACTTCATAAGTATTTCTAGTTCGTCATTAGTCTTTCTCTCATTTTCTATTCGACTGCTCAAAGCTTCTTTTACAATGTTGATTTCTCTGTAATCATTATCGAAACGTTTTTCTGCGACATTCTTTCGCCAATTGTTTAAATCCTCGATATCCTCAGTATTTTTATCTACTCTTTCATTTATTGTTTCTCCGTCATTGTCGTGCCATTTTCTTAATTTATCTTTAAGGCCAGGCAGAAAATAAACTACGACTAAGAAAGCTATCAGCAACCATTGTAAGAACTGGTCTGGTGGTATATGTGAGCCTATGATGTTTTCAATCATCTTATTTGTCCTTTCTTAATATTTGTATTAGTTCTCGGATTTCTTTAGCTCTATAATCGTCAGATTTATTTATCATCTCGTGTATCAGAAAATGTATTCTTTTGATTATCCATACTCTTTCGTCCTCACTCAGCATAGTCAATTCCAGTAATATCTTTAAATTGTTCTGCTGTAATGCGTCCTTTAATTACCATCTTTTTTAGTGTAGGAATATATTCCTCGCCTTTCAGTTGAAACTGTATCTGTAAAAATCTAAACATTACTATCCCTCCCTGCTTACTGAAGCAATAATTCTTCAAGAGCTGTTTCTATTGCACCAATTCTATCCTCGATTGTAGGATTGATATTGATTTCTGAATTGTTGTCTGGCAATTCTTCCCATGTGGTAAAAATAAGTGTTTCTTCTTCGTCACCTTGAAGCAATCTGCCTTGTGAGAAATCAATCTCATCTCTTTCAAGTTCATTGCCTGATGTGTCATAAATTTTCATCATTCTACCTCCGTTTTTCTTTTTCTTTTTTAGATAGATAATCTGTTCCTGGATATAGAGTTTTAAACAATTTATCCATGTTTTCGATTCGCTTATAATTGTTTCTGTATCTTTTAACTGTGCCTCGCCATGCTCTATAACACTCGGCGGCTCTTTCAGGCGACATACATTTCTTCTTAAAGCTTTTGAGCCTTCTGCGTTCTCTTGTGAACGTATCAGGTTTTTGGTGAATTACCACCTTTCCCGTTGCTGTTAAAATGTACCGCATCTTCAAAAAGGTAAACCCTCTTTCTAGCTTGATGATTTGTGTTTTCTTTTCATTAACAACTAACTTGAACTTCTTGGCTAATAGCCTAAACTCTGCCAAAAGTTCTATTGCTTCCTCTTTTGTTGGAACAATCATATATCTATCATCCATGTAAGCTCCGTAAAACTTAATGGCTTTTACTGTTTTAAAATAATCGTCTATCCTCGATGGAAAATACACTCCTGCGTTTTGTGATAACTGAGCTCCAATGCCTAATCCCTTATTGCCTTCATTTATTTCAATGAGATAGCTAACTAAATTAAATAAATCATCCTCTGGAATAATCTTTCGATATGCCTCTAAAAGTAAGTCGTGGTCGATGCTTGGGAAATACTTCTTGAAATCTATTAAGACTACATATCCTTTATTGGTTTTGTATTTTCTGTAGTATCTTATTAAATGTTCTTTGAGTCTATCTCTGGTAAAGTCCGTTCCTTTACCTTCCTGCGATGCTCCATTATCATAGATTAAATGCGGGGCTGTTCTTGGTGTTAAAATATTGTCAACTAATGACCTTTGAACCACTCTGTCTGATATGTGAATAGACTTAATGTGCCTAACCTTTCCTCTTTCGTTCATATCAAACTCTACAAAATCTTTTTGTTTATACGTGCCATTTTCTAAGGCTTGCTGCGTAAGGTAAATATTTTTCCAGATATCATATTCATACTTTTGAATTGATGCCTTCCAATATGAATTCTTCTTAGATTTCTCAAATGCATCAAACAATAGGTTCGCATTACTAATTTCTTTCATCTTGTATCTCATCAATGGCTACGGCAGCTTATAGCTTGTTAGCGTACTAACTTGCGTCTACATCCTTAGATATTAGAGTTGCCGCCTCTAATCGTTTACTTTTAGCTATGTGCAAGGATAATAACTCCTTTCTTCTTTTTATCCATTCGACATATAGTCTACTTAATTGGGGTTTAAAGAAATCAGGGCGGACTCCATTACTGTTGCTGGCGTTGTTGTTGTTGCAATTGCCGTTGTTGTTCACATTCGCAAAGTTCGTCGAGTTCGCCACATCACGAAGCCACCAGTTGGCTCGATTCAGTTATTAACCTATTTTCTATTTACCTTTCTTTTTAATTTGTCTGAGCAGCTTGTTATCAGCTTTTCTCCATCCCTTTAGAAGCGTTGCTTCATACTCAATCATTCCTACATATCGCATATATTTTTCTGGGTCTACATGTAATATGTCTTTGATTAGACTGAACTCGTCGTAAAGCTCGCCGCAACATCTAATTGCCTCGTCTTGGTAATGCCTTCTTTCGTAGTATTCACTTTCGAAGGTTGGTATTACATCATTCGCATCTCTTATATTTCTTTTAAGTCTTTGAAGTATTTCTAATAAATCAGACCTAAACTTTTCTATTAGCCATTCGGGATAGTTATCCGTTATTTTAGCTATGCTGTATGAGTCGCATAGTTTCATAAATTCCTTTGCGTCCTCATCTGACATCTTGTAGGCTCTGATATAAAACTCTGGCTCTCTTGACCTATTCTTTATGCCAAAATCTTTTAGCAGAAGTATAATAAAGAGCTTTTCTATTTTTAGTAGTTGCTTCCAAAATTCCATTTCAGATAGTCCACGTTTTGAATAGACTACACTCATGCTGCCTCCCTGTAGACACCGCCACTATCGTGGCGAGATAAAAGATTGTTCGTGCTACGCACAGATTCCGAAAGCAGGGCGGACTCCAAGACTGTGGCTGGCGTAGGAGTTGCCGCAATAGCCGCCGGTGTCCACAAGCGCAAAGTTCGGCGAGTGCGCCACATCACGAAGCCACCAGTAGGCTCGATTAGTGATTCTACTTGGATCTGCTGCAAAACCAGGAAGCTGTGACTTATCAATTGTTTGGTTATATGCGAGATGTTCGCCCTGCATAGCATTTTTGAATTCCTTGCCGCCATATACCATTTCTTCTGTCATTAGTTCTACAGTTGAATCATACCAAGCTCCAGCTGTTTCATAGTTGCCTGTAACTGCATTCTTTAAAAATTCTCTATGCTTCAATATATGTCCACTGCCGAAAGCACTGTTGATTGTTGATTTTGCTGTGGCAAGGTTGCTTATGTACATCTCCGAACCCACGTAAGCTCCTGTGACTATATTAGTTGTGTTCATTTGTGCTGTGTATAGGATGGTATCTGGTACTACCACAACGTGGTGAGTCTCACAGGATGTATCTCCAGTGTGTAACCAATAGTCAAATCCCATTACTCGCCAAACGACTCCATTTATGATCCAGTAGTCGTGAAGCATTATGCCCCCGAAAGTACCTGCGCTAATTTCTGCATACTGTTCTGCTGTTACTGAAGTTCCTAGTGATATTCCCCTGGGTACTGAATTTCTTGCTGCTGCATTTCTTGGAACTATTGCGTCTAATACATCAGCAAACTTGATTTTCTTAGTTACACCATCATTAACTACTGGTATGAAATCATTTGGTGTTGGATTTTGTAATAATGCTAATCCGCTTATAGGTGTCATTTTTTACCTCCCTTAAAAATTGTATTCTGCTGCAAGCTGTTCGCCTGCTTCAGTTGCTATTATTTCTCTGCTCTCAGTTAGTAGTGCGGTTGTTGCTTGTGTAAGTTGCCCTGTAATGATATCTGAAAACATTTTTTCCTCAGATACTCCGCCATTGGTATTAATTATCATTTGAGCCTCCTTAATTAAATACAACTACGTTTGCAGTTACATCTGATTCTGGTATGCCGTCACACTTGAATGTTAGCTTTCCTGCGCTCTGCGTTATCGCCCTTACTCCTGCCGCACAATACGCTTCGTATGTACTTGGGGTTGGGGAAACAATAATAGTATTTGTGGCTGTCACATTACTTGCATTTACTGTCTGCTGTAAATTGCTATTCCAGTCAGCAAGAGCTAATGAAACTGTATTCTTTTTGTGCTTTGTCTGATAATCTTCGGCTACCTCAGATTTAAACTCTTCAACCTCTGATGCTAATTCACTTTCTGATGTAGATAGACTTGACAAGCTCCTTGTGTGATTGCTTACTGTAGATGCTAATTCGCTTTGTGATGTAGAAAGCGAGTCTAATTCAGATTGGGCTTCTGATAAGCTTGTCTGCGTATCTGCCAAGTCTTCTGCTAAAGCATAAGCTCCTGTCAGATTTAGGGTGACTGCTGCATCTGTAGATATTGTTGTCACATATGAAAATACAATCTGAGTCGGGTTTGTTCCATCGTATGCGTTTATAACATCACCAATAGTTTCAGCTGTTATGATGGCATATAAAATCTCCGTGCCATCATTCCCTAGTTTTGCATATATTCCTACCTCATTGATGTTGTATGAGGTTGTAATAACAGATTCTCCTGTATCTGGGTCATAATTTGAAATCAAGGCTTTTAGCTTGTATTGATTTTCGTTAGCTGTCTTTGAAACAATGGTGTAGCTATTTCTAAGATTAATTAGAGCTGTAGCTGTTCTTAAATCTACATAGCTATTCCATCTTCCATCACCAGTAGCTACCTTTGTAAACACAATGGGCTTTTCTTGCGCCATTGCTGTGTTGATTAAATCCACTCCCCTGGTGGTTACTACTGCATCATTATAATTTGCTGCCATTTTATTCCTCCTGTCTATCGTGAACTTGCCATTGTTGAACTATCAATTGTTCATCCGCAATATACAATGTGTTGTCAGAAACTCTTGCAAGCTCTACTGCATCTAAAATTGATCTTGCAGATTTGACATCTTTAAGCATTTTTAAAAACTTTGCTTCAAGGTCTGCTGTTTGAGTATCATCAGTAATAATTTTAAAGTGATAAGGATTCCCTCCATATTGATACCATGGCTGAAACTCTCCTGTATCAAGCAGTGCTATCAGTAAATCATCTAAAGCTTTGCGTGTTCCACCTAAAAAATATTCATTCAAACCATTCTTTAAAAGATTCAGCTTTTGAGCATTTGTATAGTCTGTCTTATAAGCTTGTACGTGTATGCATAGTGCCAAGTAGTCATAATATTTGGGGTCTACATTATCAAGGTCGCTCCAAACTGTGATAGCCTTTGCCAGGGGCAATAATTTAGCAAACTGCCTGTCTATAGCGTATGCCATTGCCTCGGTACTATGATTTTGAAGATTTGGTGGTAAAGTGAGATAGCTTGCTCTAGTCTCTCCTAGTTTTTTCATAGCAGACCTCCGTATGTAAGAACTATGTCTGTCTCAGGACATATACCTACTTCGTATGCATTTTCCATTTCTATAAAACTCTCTGGTGTTTCTATGTCTATTCTTGCTGCACCTGCTGCCATTGCATAAGTCACTATATTGTTAGGATTAATTGGCGCACCTATGCTTGATGCCGTTGCAATCGTAAATTCTTTTATTGCATCCTGAATTGCCTCTTTAAGAGTATCTTCTGAGTCCTCATTTTCTGCATCTATATAATAGGTAGCTGTTATCGTGTAAGCGTGTGCTACCGCTGGCAACACCTTTATCATGTCTGTGTCTGGGAATTGGCATGACTCTAATATATAATTCTCTACATTTGTGCAATAGATAGTGGATGGTATCACACCATCCTGTAATATGATGTATATTTGAACTAACGCTTCATTGTTGGTAATACATTTCACATCAGCTATCGCACTTGAATACGCTTTTACTTTTGCTTCATAAGCTCCGACTGGTCCAGCATTTGAAAATGTGTACGGCTTATTTAAAATAACCTCTCGCAGTTCATCGTTTGTATATTCATCATGACCACCTGATGTAGCGGTTGTGTTTGTTGCGCTTGCAACATAATTCACGGGATCTACTATTGTGGTTAGTTGCCCTATAGCATAATTGTTTCCAAGTGTTCCTTCCTCGGTGCATTTGACGCTTACTGTTCCGTCAAGCTCTCCTGCTGCAATAACTAAGTCTTCTGTGGTAGCAAAGAATACATTATCTCCTGCACTTACTCTTGTTCCCTCTGGTATAGTGGTGTCTGTCGGCTGCACTGCCGATAGGCTAAATTTCACCTCGCAGCTTGCCGCCTCTTTTCCGCTCTCAAATATACCTAGATTTGCAGCCCAGTTTTTTAGGTATGGTCCATACATATAAGGCAAAAAATTTTGACGCATACACAAGTTGATGTATTGGGCGAATAAATAAAATTCACCGCCTATCGCATCTAGTATTAGTCGTCTTTCGTCTGTTGCTGCCAGCGTAAAATCGTCTAGTCCTTCTAACTCAGCAAACTTATTTTCAAAATCTGCTGTTAGCTCACCTTGTATCTTTTCAAGGGTTATTTCTTGTTCTTTTAAAACGTTTATTTCTGGTAATCCATTAAATACACTAAGGTCTAACATTGACAACTATCCTCGCTTTCTCGTCTTTATATGTAACCTCTGTACATAAGATTCTTTCGTCCCAGTTGTCTATTTGTGACATAACATCAGATGCATACTTATTGGCTTCTACTGGGGAGTTATCTCTCGGGGTTACTGTCTTTAATCCCATCGCTCTCCTAAAAGGACACGTACCTATTGGCGTTTGAACTATGGATTTAACGGATCTATAAATAGAATCCTGTTCGTAGGCATTTAACCCTGTAGCTTTTTCAATGTAAATATTGTTTTCCATATTGTCTCCTTTAAGCTGGGATGGTTAGTACTTGTCCTGGGTAAATCAGATTTGCATTTTTAATTGTCCCTTTGTTGGCATTAAATATCTTGCTATACTGAGAACCCTTGCCATAAAACTGTTTGGCTATATTCCAGAGACAATCACCTTTTTTGACTGTGTATGTGCCGCCTCCTGTTGCAGCTGGGACTTGTGCTGTAGAGCCTTTATATTTTTTGCTTCTCGAAAAAGCGAACTTGCCAGCTGAAACGCTGCTTTGCGCTGTCTCTTTCATTGTGACTGATGTTTTAATCTCAATGATTCTTCCATCCCTAAATATCTTTTCTATGTCACTCGAAAGTTCTGTGATGCACCATTTATAATTGCCCTGCCTTTTTCCGCCTAAAACAAATTCTTGTGCTGTACCAGATTTAAGCATTGAGTAAAGTTTTTGGTATTCTGTCTCAGGGCTATAGCCTAGGTTTGCTGAAAGTATTATTGTCATTTGGTATTCTGGCGCACCTAAAGAGGTAAACTCTAGCACTGGATTTTCTAATGGTCTTTGATGCTCTGAATAGTTGGCAGATACAGTTCTTTTCAATCCACTAAAAGAAATTGCTTTAAGTACTCCGTTGTCTGAATTAACTTTAAAAGATATATCTCCTAAATTTCCTATGTTACCCATGGATTAACCTCCTATGTTGGTGGTTCGGTTTCATCCTCGCCCTCTTCTGCTTTCCACGTATAATGATGTGTGTGGGTTTCTAAATCTATGCCGCCAGCTTTTACAGATGAAGCAGTGATGCCCTTTGCCGCCATGCTGCCATTGATGGTTACATTAGAACCTGATAATGTGAACGCTCCAGCACCTATAGAACTTGGGGTGCTGCCATTTGAGTAAATACGACCTAGAATCACACTTCTTGTTACTTTTGTTCCGTCCTCATCCAGCAACACGGCTACTTGTTCCCCCACTTTTGGAAATGTGGTTACACGTTCCATGAATGGAATATCTGATATAATTGCATTTCCTCTATCTGGGATGATAATGTCCGCCAGTCCTGATGATGATTTCATTACTGAAATTGTTCCAAAATATAAATTGACCATTTGTACTCCTAAAAGCTTGGTATTACTCTATGTGCATTGACCTGGCAAGTGTACTTGTCGGACTTTGCGTGGGTTACACTATCAATGAAATAATTACCATCTAATTGCCCTGCGCCGCTCAGTGTAAATACATCTGTTGCGTAATAGTCTGGGTTGCCTTGACAGGTGAAAGATATTGTACAAGCCTCCCTCATTGACTTTCTCAGTTCAGCTTTTGCCTTTATCTCTGCATCCCCTACACTGTCTGCCTTGGTGTTCACGCTCAATACTCTTGTGCCTGGTTCACCATCCAGCGTGTATTTGTATGTATAGGTTTCTTTTTTCTTGCCACTGGTATATTGCATTTCTACAGCGTCATACACATTTAATATCTTAGTTTGAAAACGATAGGTGTATAATTCGCCTAAGTCTATTTCATGCCTCGGTAACTGTTCTTCGTAAGTGGTTAGATCATATATAATCAGTTGGTCGTTATATACTTTCATTGCAAGGCCGTTAGACTCTGCCAGCTTGAAAAGAAATGTCATGTCTGTTTGACCTGATTGTGATTCTTCCTCGATAGAGATTTCAGGACCATCGTACTGTAATGTGATTCCAGCTGCGGTTGAAATATCAGTTGCAATCTGTCTTAATGTTGTCTTTTTCCAGGTTTTAGTTTTAGTAGTCACTGAAAAGTCTTGATTGATTGGGAGTGATATTCCTTTTAAGCTTGCATTGTTTGGAAGTCCGCTCGCCTCGTATGAATCAATGTAGAATTTGCCGCATTTGTGTTCACCAGCTTTACCGCCTGCGTACCATGCTGCAACTTGTATGGTTGCTTCTATCTCATCCTCTGGATAAGGATAGTAATTGTTCAACCATCTCTTATCCTGATTCTGTAGATTTAATGAAATAGTATCAGCTGTGCCAGTTGCGTTGTCTGTGTAGCTCCATGACTCACAGTCTTTTGTGAGTTCATCAGTTTCGCCTGATTTGTTGTAAACAATATTCAGTTCTGCTCTTGGTGTAATATCTCCCATGTCTACATTCTCCACGCTGGCAAATCAGTTGATTCTACTTGTGTATTGATTACAGGACACCATAACTTAACTCCTGCCTCAAATATCCATGTTTCCAAATACTGCCAGTTCTCTTTAGCTTCCATGATTACTGATTCTTGGTACTCGTCGCCATAAACTTTGTAGGCTATGTAATCCCATGTATCACCTTCAGCTGTTATGTAATAATATCCGCCCATTTCTTAGCTCCTTATACTCCGAATGCTGTTCTTGCATTCTCACGCATATAATCATTCATCATAGTTCTAAATTCCTGCATTGACATTCTAAGTCCTGACTTTATCTCTTCTGAGGTTGCGCTACCGCTTGCATAAACAGTAGGGCTGAACTGGATAGCAACATTGGATGAATTGTTTGTTGTCTGACCTAAGCTATTCATTAAAGCCGTGTCTCGTCCACCACCTATCAATCCCATGCGTGTGCCTGTTTCATACCATAAGTTCCTAGACCTTGCCGCATTATTAATAGGAATGATTGCTTCTGATGAACCGTCCTCTGCAACTCTTGTGAGAATTTCATTATCGTATATACCACCTAACGCATTCTTTTTAGCTTTGCTATAGTTTGGACTATAATAAGCACTTGAATTAATAACCTGCCCCTTACTATTCTTTAAGTCTGGCAATCCCGTTTCTGCATTAATGGTGATTTTTGTATTAACAGTAAGTTCTCCTAACTCTCTGTCTAAAATATCATCTATGTTATTAGCTAAATCACTGATTATGCGGTCGATTTCTTCCTGCGACAATCCAGCTTGCTCGCCTAACGCTTGAACAAATTCTGATGGTATTCCTTCTCCGCTTTCGGCTGCTTTCTTTAATACAGATTCATAGTCTTCGTTTGTAAGTACTTGGGTAGCTAAATAATCATAGAGATTGGTGTAGTCGCCAGCCATTATTTGTAGTTGTTCAATTCTGGAAATCTCATCTGTTACTGACTGATCTACTGCTTTTCCCTCTTGGGCTAATTGATTTCTGTATGCCTGAAGCCTAGTAAGTTGGTCTGCCAAGTTATCGGTTAATTGCTTTACCGCATCTGCATTATCTCCAAACTCATTTCCTACATAATCTATGTTGATGGTTGCGCCAATACCATTTTCGCTATATGCATCAAATAATCGACTTATATTATTATCAAATTCTTTGGATAAATTATCGTTAGAATATACATTGTCAATTGCTCCTGTTTCCGCTGCTGCAACTGAAGCTACATCTTGTGCGCTGTTGGCATAATAATACAGTGTTGCAAGTTCTTTTTCCTCGTCAGCATCCTCTTGGGTCATTGAGTGCGAACGAACTGCTGCATCTAGTTCACTTAATCTTTGCTCGTATGCATCTTTTCTTGTGCCTAGCTTTTCTTCTAATGCTTCCGAATTTTGTTCCTGCATTTCTTGGAAAGTCTCTGGTGTAAGCTGTCCAAGTAATGCATCTGCCGTATTTGCTGCAAGTGCTGAAGAAAAATCTGTATCAGCTATTTTTTGCTGAACCTCGATTAATCTTTGTCTTGCTCGGTTTATCTTTTCTTCTTCTATATCATCTATTACACCATCGGCAAAAGCGTCATTTAAAGCCTTTGCTAATTCCTCACCAGCAGTTTGTGCCTGGCTCTCCATCCGATTGTAGAAATTGTTAAGCCCTGAAGCCTGATAATTATCTCCATATAATATTTTGTCTGTAAGACTAGACTTATATCTGGCTGTTTCTATATAGCTTTGTACATCGGTAATCAACGATTCTACATCAGATTTATATGTCTGCATTTCATCCTCAGACATCTCTATTCCTAAATTAATCTTCCAGTTAGCCTTGTCTATATCAGCATTAGTTTTCTTGATGTTTTCATCTATATCTTCTAATTCATTATTTTGTTTTTCAAATGCATCGTATAAGCCTTTAAGACCTTTGTACGCTAAATTTTCAGAGGCTTTTTCAATTTCTTCCATGGATAAAGCAATACTTCCGAAATGCTCATCAAGATTAGCGTCAATCATCTCCTTGTGAGCCTTTTCCGCATTGTTTTTTAGAATTGTATAGCCTGTGTACAATGCGGTTACGGCTGCAACTGTGGCTGCTAATACTTTAAGTGGTGTTGGTAGTGCCATAAATGTTGTGTACATTCTTGCGGCATTTGCTATCCCTGTTAGTGCCAGCTGTCCTACGGTCAGACCTTTTATTAAATCAAATATAGTTCCGCTGTTATCAACAGTGAACTCGATTAGGTTTAGTAATCCTTCTGCTCCGTCTTCTGCAAAATCGCCCAGGCTATCAATCATATCTTTTATTTCATAGCTATGCTTTTCTCCAAATTCGTCAATCATTTCAATGATTGCTGGCATCTTAGCTGAGAACTCATTTAGTAAATCCTTTGCATCATCTCCAAAAGTTTCACCGATTCCGATTTTCATATCATCAACTGCGCTAATCCATCTCTTACTTGCGGCTGCAAGTGTATCTGTTGCAGTTGCATTCATTGTGTCCAAGTCGCCTATAGAGTTTTCAATTTCAGAATCTAGCTTTCCCCAGCTTGATTCTGCTATTGATGCTCCATCTTGTAAGGATGCCATAAGATAGCTTAACTGCGATGCATAACGAGTACCTGCAATAAGTCTTAAAGCAGACATTTTATCTTCATCATTTAAGCCTTCCATTGCCTCGCCTATGGCGTATAATGTTTCTTCTAAACCTATAAAATTTCCCTGCATATCATAGACTTTGACACCTATAGAATCTAATCCCTTTTTAGCCTCTGGGTTTGCTCCTATACGTGTGAGAATAGAGTTTAGGGCTGTTCCTGCCTTTTCTGCTTTGATACCATTTGAACCAAGTACACCGATTGCGGTCATTAATTCATCAAGTCCAAAGTTACTATTAAAGTCCATGTTTGCGCCAAGAGTTACTGCTGCGCCACCAGTCTTAATAAGGGATTCCATAAGCATTTCAGCTGTGGTGTTTGCATTGTTGTTTGTGGCAACAAGCATATCCATGTATTGAGTTAAATCTTTGACTTGTAGCCCTACTGCGCCCAGGGAGTCAGTAACCAAATCTGATGTCACCTGTAAATCTGCTCCTGTAGCCTCTGCAAGTCTAAGCACTGGCATTAAACCTTCTATGGATTCATCCACGCTCCATCCAGCAAGAGCCATATAGCCCAGGGCTTTTGCTGAGTCCTCGGCTGTAATAGTCGTGGTTCTTCCAGCCTCTCGTGCGGCAGTTGTCATTCTCTCAACTTCGCCAACTGTTGCGCTAGCAATAGCTGCAGTATCTGCCATAGCCTGCTCGAAAGATGTATAGGTTTCTCCAATATCTGTAATGGCAGCTCTGGCAACATTAAAGCCCTGTTGGTAGGCATTTAACATAGTTCTGGTAACTGAATTAGTCATGCCAGCGAAACGCTCAATAGAGTAGTAACTTTGACTTACCGCTTTATCTAAAGAACCATCTTTTTCTCCGCCTATTCGAACCCATAACCATGCTGTTGCTTTACCCATTATTACTTGTCCTCTGTGTTTGTTTGTTGATTTCTTCTACTAGATTTAAAAATTCACCGATTGGTAATTCTCTAAGATACTGTAATGAGGTGGACATTCTAAGTGACACTCTAACAGTAAGTGCCCTCAGATTGTCTACATAGTCCTCGCCCACCCCTAGAACAATAAAAAATACAATTTGATTGTGCTTCGCACATCCTCAAAATTAGACCACTTCATGTTGCTGAAAAACTCTATTGGTAGTCCTGTTGCTTTCATGGCAACGTGTTTGATGTATACGCTATCATCAAACTTATTGCCTGTAATTCTATGGTTCATGCGTTGCATTACCCTATCAAGGTATTCTGCATCGCTTTGTGTCATATCCATTAAGCCTGATAAATCAAGCTCTTTATATTCTTTTCCTTCAAACACATAAGGTAGTTTGAAACGAACTTTATATGAAAAATCTTGTCTTGCCTGTTCGTATGCTTTGTCTACCTCATCTTCGTTATTAATATCTGAGGCTGCCTCTAGCTTTGCCTCTTCCTCAATCTTGTTGTCATTTTCTATAATATCTTTGCTCATCGCATTCTCCTTATGTTTAAAAGCAAATAGCCAGGGGCTTAAAGCCCCAGGCTAAAATATTAAATTTCTAAATCAGATTAGAGATATTATCAACAACATCTGTGCCGTTGATTTTGCAAATACCATTAATCTTGTCGATTTCGGTAATTACCTCTCCGTCGATTTCCTCTTTGTAGTAGGTTACTTCCTTTGTGATGGAAGGATTGCCGTAACCATTCTTCTGCAAAGAGCCATAGTTAATAGCCTTTGTCATTCCTTTTACAGTAATGACACGACCTTTGTATTCCTTAGCTCCTGTATCTTTGTTAATCATTTCCTGAGCTGCTCTCATAATAAGAGGTATCTGGTCATTTCTGGCTAGATCGATATTCTCTCTTGAAATATTTGAGAAAGGAATTTCGATTGTAGAAGACTGAAGCTGACCTGCTGATGGGTCGTCAATCTCCCCTGCCATTCCAGCCATATTAAGTGTCTCTGACACGTACTGGAAATTAGGTAATGTAACCTCGGCAGTAACTCCAAGGAGCTTTGAACTCTCTGAAGCTGTGCCCTGATACAGATTAAAATTGTTAATCTTTCCTGGTATATAAGACATTTATTATTCCTCCTCTCCTGTTAATGCTCTTTCGAGTACTGATGAATCCCATGTGAATACGTTCTCGATGTATTCGATTGGTGTCCAATCAGCATATCGTGTTCTGAAATGATAGCGTCCTTCTAGCACCTCTGACATAGGATTGTCTGATGCATTGAATACAATTTCAGCACCTGCAAGGGTATCTCCAATTAATGCATTAAGTGATGCATTATAGTTAGAAACGATTGACTGAATACGCTTTGTTGAGCCATTGCGTCCAACTGTAGAAAGATACTCTGTCTTGAATCTATTCTCTAAGTAGTTAGAGATATTGACACACTTGATAAAGCGATCATTAGGATCTGTATCATCTGGATAAGCTGCTGTGTTGTTGCCCCAGAACTTCCAGCCACCAAAGTAAACGCAAGTAGCAATGCCTTTAGCATTGAGGTAGTCGTTACATTCCTCGGTAGTAAGATGAATTTCTGTTCCGTCTGCAAGGCAAACAGCAGAAATCATTGCTTTTGTGTTATCTGGTGAGTCTGAAGGTACATTGCCATCTCTTGCGCACATATACTGCAGTAATGCGCCAGCAAGGGCAGACATTGACATCACTGTGTCGTCAACCTTTACCATAGGCCAGCATGGTAATAACCATCTTGAAGCAAGCCCATTTGCTTTCTTTGCTGCAAATACGTTTGCATAGTTCTTTACTGTACTTGACTCAATATCAACAATCGCAAGAGCGTTTGTCAGGTCTCCTGCAAGTTGCGCCTTGTTTTCAAGTGCTGTAGCTACTGCTGCATTCTCTGAGAACTTAGGTGCTAAGATGTATGATGCAAAAAGTCCAGTTGTCGAATATACTTCGTCAATAAGCTCGATTCCTGTTCTAACATTGTTAGCGTCAAGACCGCCTACAACATCTGAGACTGTTACTCCTGCTGGATTAAGCTTTGTATATGCAACTGTGATAGATGTCACATTTTTAAGCGCGCCATCAGGTGTTACTGCTATAGCAAGATTTCCGTCTGCATCAATTGATGCCACGTAATCTGTGCCTACTGTTGCAGTTTCCCCTTCGTTTGTAACCACAACCTCAGCAAGCAAAGCTCCCTTGTCCTCGATTGTTACTGCGCCACTTGTCAATGTATACTGTTTTCCTGCAACGGCTGTCTTGTGGGTAGCCTGTGATGGGTCTAGCACATTGATACAAATAATTGGTGCAACTGCAAATTTCTTGAATGCAAGATATGCAGCCTGAGCAAGTGTGTAGCTTGCGTAATCGGTTGTTTTACCGAAGTACTTTTCAAATTCACTCATTGAATGAATTGCGATTGGCTTGTTGACAGCACTAGCTGGATTGTCCAGAGTATTAACTGGTGCTGTACCTACGATACACTGGATGCCGTATGTTCCAACACTAGGATCTACGCTTATTGATGTATCACGGTCTGTTGCGATTCCATGTAAATAAGACATTGATTATTCCTCCTTTGAAATAGTTTTTATTGTTTTTTCATACGCTAGGAACAATAGACTTCCCTTTGTATGTAGTTCTTTCTTTGCTGATACTATGTTGTCTAGGTCAACAAACAAGTATCTCGATAGTGGTTCAACTTTTTCAGCCGCTGCTTTTATAGCCTCTGGCTCGTAGTTGAATATCTGATTAGCTCGGGTTATGCCTTCTAGTTCGGGTCCAATGTACATAATCATAAAAGTTCCTCCACACCTCTTACATATTCCACGTCTTTAAATTTCCAATCACAGATTAAAGCCGCTTCGTAATAGTTTGGGTAGCTTTCTTGATTCCATCTCTTCTTTCCAGACTTTGGAACTAATTCAGCTTCCCCTTCTGCTATATTGTGAGTTTTGAAATGTTTCCATAACTCATTCATGAAACTTGCTATAATGATGTGTCCTTGTCTGTCATCCTCGTCTAGCTCAATAGAAACTATGAATTGCATCTCTACAGTCCAGTAACCTTCGCTATCCAAGTCCTCGTCATTGATAATTACAATGACATAGTTTTCTAACTCATCATCATTTTCATCTGTCTTGTAGGGCTTTTCTTGCCTGTACACGTTCCAGTTTTTCCAGATTGCATCACCTTTCACATAAGGTTCTTCAATCTCTGGATTATCTATAGGGGTTCTACCTGGCACCGCCAGTCCGTGATTAGCAATGAGCTTTTCTACTTCCTTTGCAAGAATTTCTTGCAATTCTGTATCAACCATTAATTACCCTCCAAAACTCTTTCTGTCTCATGCTGTAGTCTTTTCAAAAAATATGCCTCAGTTTGCTCTTTAATTTCTTTCCATACTTCTGGTTCTGAAATACCTTGAACCATGGCAGGTCCTGCGACACCTCGGATAGGATATCTTTCTGGTCCTAGTCTGGTGAAAAGAGCTTCTGTATTCTTTTTCTTGCCTTTTTGCACAAAATACTTGGGCTTTTTGGAAAATTTAATATTGCTCTGTCCTTTTTCTGCATGACCTTTATATACTTTTGGTCGTTTCTTCCCTTTTTCTGAGGTTGTGCGTTTTGGCAATACAGTTGACTTTCCACCCTTCCATTGGCGAAGGTTGGTGAACTCTGACTCATATTCAAGAATAACTGAGGGGTATACACTTTTGCGGTCCTTGAACGAATCATTGATTGCTTTTGAACCAGTTTCATAGTGTTTCTTCAGTTCTTCCTTTATCACCCTTTTAGCCGTTGGTACTGACCTACTTGCTGCTTTATAGATAATGGAATTAGTCTTACCTTGCAGCTCGCCTAATCTCTGCCTTAGTTCGGCAGCATCAACAGTTATTTCAATTTCATTTGCCATAGCATTACCTACATTTCAAAGTCTCCTATGTACAAAATAGTTACACCCTCAACTTTGTCGATATCCTGTATTAACATATTTTTTCCATCCAAACGAATATTGGCTCTTGCTGAAAGTTTGCGGCTTAAATCAGCTGTTCTTATGTATATGACATGAGTAGCTTTATTTATTTCATGCTCCTTTGGATTAAGTGTGGAATGCATTAATCCATAAGACATCTTCGCTTCTGATTGGTCCAATCTAGTTACAACACACGTATAGGTTTTTCCGTCTATAGTATGCTCACTGGCGAACTCGTCTAAATCAAAGAAAACATTTTGTAAATCGTCTGCAAAACCTTCTTTAAAAGTCATTTTTATTCCTCGTTTGAATCAATCTCTTTTCCCACCTGCTTGCCACCTTTGGACTTTCCTTTTTTGCCTTCGTCTTTATGCTCAGGCTTTGGCTCATCCTTTTCGGTTATATATCCATGGTCGAGCATTCTTTTAATATCAGCCTCGGTGAGGCCTGTTACAGCCTCACCTATGGCAAATGTTCCATCAGAAGTAATTATCTGAGTGTTTGCAATATACATAAGCTACCTCCTAAGCAAGGGTATCTTCGCCGTATACATCCTTCTGGTATGCAATCACTGCTGCCTTTAATTCAGCGAGTGTGCCATCATCTGTGGTAAGCTTATCCATACCGATTGATGTTCCATAAGCTACTACTGCTGCTTTAGATGTAATAGCGTTAATCTCTGCCTCCGTCTTTAAAGTTGCATCTGGATCTGGCTCATCATCTGTGACAGAATCCTCAGAATCATCTTTTCCAACAAGTGTTGTATAGATATTTGCAACAAGCCAGCCTTCCTGGTCCTTTGGATAAGGAACCGGGCGAGAGAACAACTGAACCTCTTTGATAGAGTCAATCTCATTTCCTACAACCCTAGGTACAATCTTTTCAGCGTATGATCTAAAGCTATCTCCTTCAAGGAATGTAACCTGTCCATAAACTGTTGTACCCATGCCAGGTGCAAGCATAGCGATTGTGCCAGCTGGAAGAAACTCTTTTGTTGTGCCGTCAAGGTCAACAAACTGGTCATCATATACAAATACGTTGAATAAAATGCCAGAAATGTTAAGTGTTCCTATATTGTCTACACCTTCTGGGGTAGCTACTGGATTAACATTTCCGATTTCTACACGTCTGAAATCGAAGAACTCCAAGAAATCCTTCTTTGTGTAGAGAAGCTTTGCAACATCGCTTGTCATTACAAGGTCTGTTGCCTTTACACCACGTTTTCTGAGTACAGTTGCCATATCAAACAACTGACCCATCCAAGCCTCTGCATCGTCAAGCTCTGCAAAAGTTGTTCCTGTGTTGCCTGGTACAGTCTGGAAAAGGTAAACATTGTTAAACTCGTTCTCGTAGAACTGAAGCAATTTAACCTGTCCCTTAGTTCCATTTGCTGCATCCTCAGCTGTGGCATAATGCTTCATTGTAAGCTTTCCAGTAGTGATTACCTCTGTAGCCATTTCTTCATGTCTACGAAGAATCATGTTTCTACCTTCTTCCAGCTTCTCTGCCTCAACCTCGTTTTCTCTGTCCTCAGGTGTTCTGCCTGATTCAGCCGACTCGCCAAAAGCCTTCTTTTCAAGGTCTGCTGCTGTGATTGTGAACTTAGGCGCAATAAATGGTGCTTCAACCTGCTCCGCTCTGTAGCCTTCTGTTGTCATAGCGATACCACCTACAACTGGCACTACATAAGGTGCGATTGTTCGTCCACCTTTCTTCATCTCGATAAGTGCTTTCTCTGAATAGAATGTTTTTCCATCAGGGAAGTATCTGTCCTTGAAGAACTGGCTGACTGGGTAAATCTTCTTTAATGTGTCAATAAGTACATAAGTATTCTTAACCATTTTTCAAAACTCCTTTCGATTATTTGAGATAGATTCCCTTATTCTGTAGGGTAATCTTGGTTACATCTGTGAGTGCTGCGGCTGTTGCTTTAATTGCACTTGTTCTGAATGTTCCAGAAACATAGCAAGGAACAACAACTGTTTCCTCGTCACTTGCAAACTCTGCGTCCTCTGCAACAATTACAGATGCGTTTCCATTTGCCTTGTGAATTGTATATACACCCGATGCTTCATCGAGAAGCATTCCTCTTTCAAGCTTTCCTGTTGCCGAATCATTATTTGTAAAAATAATATTCTCAGCGTCTACTGGGTGCTTTGCATCATAGATAAGGTTGTCATTTTCAACCTCGTAAACTTCACTATTAAGTCTGCTCATTTTACTGTACTCCTTTCTTAGCATTGACATATGCAGCCATAGCGTCTGCCTGTGCCTGTTCTGTATTAGAATCATCATCGTCCATACCTGTGTTAGGTTCACCAATACCAACACTATCAACACCTGACTCTACACTGTCTGCAATTGCATTTTGCATATATGCTGCTGCAACTGCATTTCCCTCAACAAGTGCTTTGTATGCAAGCTCCTTGCCATCCACAATATCCTCATACTTTGCCTTTTTTAACATTTCTGAACTAACATTGTTGGCGATTGCATCGAGAGATTTCATTCTCTCCCGTTCTGCGTTTACTGCATCAGTTTTAGCCTGTGCAATTACCTGTTCATACTCAGCTTTTGCTTCTGGGTTTTCATTTAATAGTTCCTGTAATCCCATTGCTTTTGCTCCTTTCGTAGAATTTTCTATATCAGATACGGGAGATTCCGTAAACTGAACATTATTATTTGCATCCTCGGTGGTTGACTGCTGCACTTGTTCCTGCTTTAGTTGCATAATCATTTCAAGTGCCTTTTCCTCGCCACCCATCTTGTCAATGAATGCTTTGACAGTCATAAATGCTGTTGCCTTATCATCAGAAATTAATGGCATAGTTGAAGCTGCTACTGATGTAATGTCAACTGAGTCACCTTGTTCTTCCTTGTCTGTCATGAGACCATCACAAAATCCATACTCTATTGCATCTGCTGGACTCATGTAGGTTGATTCATCCATAAGTCTTTTTATTTCTTCCCTTGCAAGCTTTGTCTTGCTTTCATAAGCATTGATGATACCTTCGCCAATGGCTTTTAAATCCTTGGATTCTTTGTCCATATCCTGATAGTCGCCCTCTGCATAGCCCTGTACATTGTGTATCATGTACACTCCTGCCTCAGAGATTAACACCTCATCACAAGCGCAAGCTATGAATGTAGCTGCACTGCAAGCCCATGTAATATGAGCGGTGACTTTTCCTTGGTATTTCTTTATTGCAGAATATATTTCATATCCAGCAACCACAGTTCCACCAGGGGATGCAATCTCTAAAACCACATCATCACCATTCGCTGACTCTAAAGCATTTTCGATAAGGCTAGGGCTAACTACTTCAATCCCAAACCATCTATACATAGCGGCTGTATTGTCTGTGCATATCTGACCTTTTAGCTTTATTGTTGTCATTTTGTTTCCTCCTGTTTATTAAACACATCATTTACCATGGCTATTTTTGCATTCTCGGACTCTAACGCTCTAACGTTATCCTCAAAGTCGCTACCATTCATTGATGCCGCCTCGTCTTCTCTTGTCGAGAATCCGTTTTCTACTCTTGTTACGGCTGCGTTTACTTCCTGTACTGGATTTAAGTGTCCAGGTGTAGGACCATTCCATGTACAAGCTGTGTATGCATTTCTAATCAATGGATCTATGAAAAAGCCTGGTGCATTAATTCTTCCCTTTGATACCGCCTCAGCAAACCACAGGTTATATACCTCTTGACAGAACGCATTCACGAACCAACTTCTACGCATCCTAAAGGCTTTCCATGTTTCATTGATTGCACCCTTTGATGCTGAAAAGCTTGCTTGAAATTGCTTTAGCAATACCTCTGGTGATATTTCAAGTGCTGCGCCTATCTGAGTAATAATAGATTTAACAAATACGTCATATCCATTATTGGGATGTGTACTTTCTACTGGTTTGATATCTTCACCCTGTTTCAGGTAGTTTACTGTGCCAGTTCCTAAAGCAATCTGGTCAACCTCTTCATCTGCTGCCTGACTTGCTTCTCTAAGCTCTGCTGGTTCTTCCTCATCTACACCACCAAACCCTGCGATATCATCACCATTTTCTGTTGTGACGAAAACTGTAAACATTGAATTTACAATCGCTGCCATTATCTCGGCTTCGGTATACCTTGAAATCTGCTTTATACTTTGAACTACTGGTGCAAGTAAAGGTACGCCTCTATATTGTTCTGCTCTTTCAGCATTGAATATGTGCAACACATTAGGGTTTCCGCTTTTTTCACTGCGCTTTATTACTCTAGTCCATTCTTTCTTACCGATTCCTGACTCTTGCGGATTGATTGAGCATATATGATAAGCTACAACCTTACCTTCAGAATTGATTTCAATTCCATTCATAAGGCTATTGCCATTTGGCAATCTTTTGATAGTTCCTGAGAATGTACCGCTTGAACCATCATTACAGACTCTATCCGATTCAATTAATTTAATTCTTAGTTGATATGGGTTGTTAATCTCTGGTGTTTTTGCATACTTGATTAGACAAAATTCCTCGCCATTGACTAGCCAATCCCTAAAGGCTATCTGTTGTAGCTCATAAAAGTTGTTCAAATCTGCCGCATCGCATAATGTGGATTCAGCCCACAGCTTAAATTCCTTTTTAATCCTGCTTGTAAGTTCTGCTGCTTCATCTTTGCTGATGCCTAGAAACTCATAGTCAATCTTTGGCTTTGGTGTGAGTCCTGGTCCCACAACATTAGTTCTAGTAGCATTGACCGCTGCCGCTGCGATGGAACTATTCATAGCTAAGTCTCTTGAACGTTCCCTCAGAGTTTTTCTGTTTGACTCTATATCACTTACAGGTGAATAAGAATTAGCGTGCCACCTTTTAGCCCATGTAGCATTTCCGCTTGCTCCGCCATGGGAGTAGCCTGAGTTTGTCAAATCCTCTAGGGCTGACATACGAGCTTGTATTATTGCTATCTTTGCCTCGTTTGCAGCTATTTTTTTCAGATTTTCACTTTTTATAAGTTTCTGTTTAATTTTTCTATTCTCGAAAAATCCCATATTTAACCTCTTAGCCTAGTGGAATAATGCGTCTGGCTGTTCTTCTTTTGCTTGTTCCATGGTCTTCATAATTTGCTATTGCCTCATTGTATGCGTCAAGTTCTGACTCTATACGTGACAAATTTGCTCTTGTCAGTTGTTGACCGCCTATAATATAGCTTTGTGCTCCACCTACAATCTTTTCCCATGCTGATTGTAGTAAGTCTCTATGGGAACAAGCTCTGTCATAATCTTTTTTATTTCTGATGATTACTCTCATAAAAACTCCTATAAATCTATAGCGTTATAAGTCTTTCTCTTATTCACTGTCCTCTTTAAACCAGGTCTCATGTAATTAATACCTTTATCCAGTTTCTTTTCTAGGACATCAAAATCTGGTCTTATTAATTCAAGTGCTGCAAGATTGTAGTTGAACAAATCAAGAGGCTCGTTTCTTGCGCCTGCCTTTTTTACCCAAACTGATTTATATACACCATTTACCTTTTTTGTTATCTTGCGTTCACAGGTTAAACCTTGGAAATACTCTCTGTCGTAACCTCTGCCTTCTGGAAAGTGGCAATAGCCTGCACCAGGTTCTTCTATGGTTAGCCGATTGGTTATATCGTCCTTGCCTGAGTCAACACCTAGTATTTGAATTGCAGTCCTGTCAACGACTACATTCTTTCCATTGGGTCTTTCTTCTTTGATTTCAACAACTGTCTTTTTATGCAATAGTTGTAAATCTGGCTTTCCTGCATAGCCTTTCACAGCCCAACATTTAAAGCCTTTTTGTTTCATCTCTTTTGACCATTTGTAGACTTTGTTTGTATAATGGCCGCCTGAGTCTATACAAAATCCAGCAATATTTAGTTCGTTACCATTTTCAAAAGAAAATGTCTGACTCAAATAAGCCTCTAAGTCTTGCCACACATCATTTTTTATTAAATCGCCGTATATCTCATTTTTATAGATTCCCCACGATTCATAGTTTCTTGCCCACCCTCGGATTTCAACTTCGAAGCGGTCGTCTTGCACATCTACTGAGGCTGTCAGAACCAATACACCCTCTGGCAAATCTGCTCCATATTTTTCAGCACGTTTTAACATCTGGTCTTCGTTAGCAGTCTTGCTGTCTACTGCATCCGTTTCATCCCATGTCTGCCCTAAAACTGTATTGACAAATACTTTTAAATCCTCTGTATCGTGGTAGGTTTTTAATCTTTCGTTTGCATCCTTAAAGTTCTCAACTATTTCTTCCCAGTCCACAAAAGGACTAGCAAGTTCGTTCAATGTAAAGGATCTAAACTTTTTTCTTTCTGGTGCTTTTGCAATCCATTTATGTTTTGACTCTTTCCATTGCTGCTCTGTATGCAAAGCTCCGCAATGCTTACATACCATTTCAAGAGTCTCAAATTTTATTCTTTTGAAATCGTATTCTTGATATTCCCCACAACTAGGGCACATGACACACCACGTTTCCATAGTGCCTTTTAAAAATGCCGTTTCTATATTCGACCTGCCCTTAATCGTTGGGGTGGATGTCTTAATATGCTTTTTGTTCCAGTAACTTGTCGCTCTTTTTTCTGCAAGCTTGATAGGGTTTCCTTCGCCACCTGCTGAATCAGGAAAACGGTCTACTTCGTCCATCCATATTATTCTTCGTGGGTCTGATGCAAGAGACGATGGACTGTTTGCTCCTGCTATGGCAATAGAGCCACCAGGATATTTTTTAAGCATTAAAGTGTTGTTACTGCTTTTTGCTTTCGCATCTGCTACTTTGTCATGCAATTGTGGAACGTCCTCTATCATTTGAGCAAATCGGGTCTTTGAAAACCTTTCCCCATCGTTGAGGGTTGGCATTACTAACATTTGAGTCGTTGGCTCATAGTCAATGTAATATCCAATTCCACACATTATGATTGTTGTTTTACCAACTTGTGCGCTTGACATGACTGCAACATCTGTTACCTCTGGGTCTGTTATTGCATCCATGATTTCACGTTGGTAAGGAATGGAGTCTGAGTTAAACTTTCCAGCCTCATTACTGCCAGCTGGTAAAACCATATATCTATCAGCCCATTCAGAAATCGTAAGGGCTTCTTTGGGTCTGAGTTGTTTCGCAAGCTCGCACATATAATCTAAAGTGTGTCTGCTAACTTTACTCATCCTCTTCATCTCCTAGTGCTTGTATTTGTTCGTCCGTAACATCTACATAATCATCACTGTAAAAGTCGTTGGGGTTGTATGCTGCAAGCTCTGTAAGTGCCTGGTTGATTTCATCATCTAATATCTGTTGTATCTGTACTCTATTTTTGCCCTCCAGCCTCTTGGCAAGCTTTGTAGGCATAGCCGTCATTTTGGATTTAAACTTTGTAAACATATCAGTCATGACAGCTGATACATCCTCCGACTTATGAACTTGTCCACGAATTAAAGCCAGTCTAATTTCTGAAATCTGCCGCTTGATATATTCGTGTCTCGCTTTTTCTTCGTTCAGGTTTAAATCTGTTGGTATCTCATTAACACTTTTGTTAGATAACTGCTTTACTTTTAAAAGTGTTATATAGTTTTTAATGCTTTCAAACAGAAGGTAATTTCCTCTGCTTTCTTTTTTCACGATTCCATCTGCCGTCAATTGGCGGATTCTCGAAGTTTTAACATCAAATACTCTCGCTAGAATTTGGCTCGATACAGTGATGCTGTCAATATCTTCTACTTGCATATCCATTCTCCTTTTATCGAACATACATTCGAGCAATATGTTAATTTTTTTTCGATTTTTTTGACCTATATCTAGCCAGCTTTTGGGCATCGGGCGACCCGCAAGGGGGTGAAAAATCCCCACAGAACCTACCCTGTGGCTTAAAGCCCTTGAAGCCCTTGATTTTCCAAGGTTTTCAAGCCATTCAAATGGCTATATTATAGATCCTCTATGGTTAGAGTATAACTCCATAAGTAGCGGACAAAACGGACACTTTTATTAGACATAAGAAGAGGCACGCTCCACCAGGCACCAAAACAAGCCCTTTTGCGCGCGTGCGTATTAGACATAAGAAGTTAGATGTAAAGCTTTTATGTGATTTTGATGTGAAAATGTGGGGAGTTTTAAATGATTGATAGGCTTTTAAAGTTGATGCTGCTGCAAGCTTTTAAGTTTCAGTAAGTTTCAGTAAGTTTCAGCTGCTGCATTTTTAGATTTTGGAAGTCTGCAAAAGATTTTTTATTTTGGAATTAGCAAAAAGGATCTTAAGGGATTATAAAATTTTAGCCATTCCTTCGAGAGTGGCTTTTCTTTTCTCCTACTGCTGCAATTGCTCTTTTATCTGGTGCAAGCTCTGCCATTTCTTAATCCCTATAGTCTTTTTATTAATTATATACCGCCCCAGCACTTGCGGAATACCTGGCGAAAAAATTTTTTGAAAAATTTTTCTCAGCATTTTCTAGGGCTGGAGGCACTTTTGAAAAAACTTTTTTGAAAAATTTTCAATTTTAGGGTTGACGGCTAAACACAAACGGAGTTAGACTCCAGTCATCAGCAAGGCAAACAAGCCAGCTGAAATTTAAACCGCTAGGAGGTAGAAGGGTGAAAGCTTTGAACAACAAAGAATTAAGGGCATTCTTAATTGCATTCTTAAAAGTAGTTGAGAAAGCCGATGATCTCGAAGAGGTCAAAGAGTTCTTGAAGCAAGAACTTAAAGCCTTAGATTAAGGCAAAGAAAAAGCAAGCGGTCCCAGTTGTTCCCATAACTTAACCACTTGCAAGGGTGCTAAAGCATAGGTTTTATCCTAGCTAAAGCCTAATTTAATTTTAGCACCCTTTAATTTAAAAGTCTATAGCAGTCGCTCGGCTTTGATTAAATCATTGCCGCCCGACTAGCCCAGGACTTAGAACACATTAACAAGCATATTAGGAGGTATTTATTATGGCAAACTATTTTGAAGGAATTGAAACAATTGAGACATTAAAAAAAGCTTATACAAAATTAGTAAAGCAGCTGCATCCAGACAACGGCGGCGACGCTGAAGCATTTAAGGAGATGCAGTCACAATATAGAGATATCTTTAAAGTGGTTAAAGATAACCACATCAGCAGCGAGGGTAAAAGATATACTAAAGAATCAACCGAAGAGGTTGAAGAATTCATGGATATTATCGAAAAGTTCATCCATGTACCAGGGATTGAAGTTGAACTTTGTGGCCGCTGGTTGTGGATTTCTGGCAACACCAAGCCAGTGCATGAGGAGTTAAAGGCTCTAGGCTGCCACTGGTGCAACAAAAAGAAAATGTGGAACTGGCACCGCCCCGAAGACGCTGTTAGAAGACACAAGAAAACGATGTCCATTCAGGAGATCCGTTTTAAATATGGATCACAAAGTTTTAAAGACTCTGATGATCAAATGGCTCTTGAGGCTTAGTTGTTGTTTTATAGTTTCCGCTCTAAATGAGCGGACTCTATAAGGCAATAAAGCCAAATAATAAAATTGCAGGAGGTAGCAATATGAAAGAAAGAATCAACGAATTGGAGCAGCTGCTTGAGGCAGAAGAAATTACATATGATGAATTCCAAAAAGAGGTGCGAAGCCTCAAGTTCTTTAGTCATGTATATGGCATGACACAGGATCAAGCGGTGGAAGTCATTGCTGAAGCTGGCTATGAATGGCTAGCTTGGATGTAAGGAACGCATTAATTTAGGAGGTAGCGGTATGAATAACACAAAGGATCTAGCAAGCTTTTTCAATGAGCTTGAAGCAACTGCGAAGGATGTTGAAAAGATAGGCAAGCAAGCAAATATAAAAAGTGATGCTTTAGGGCTTGCAAGTGTACTTGTAGCAATCAAATTGATATGTGAAAAATAACGGAGGTGTAGGTATGAAGGTTTATAAGAATTATTTTACAGATGATTTAGGAACTAAAGAGGATTATTTAGAAAATGATCAGGCTACTCAGCAGCTTTTAGGAATTTTGATTAATAGCAGAAATGTAAACCCAGAAGGAACTTGGCAGCCCGAAATTGAATTTATAAAAAATGTTACTGGGTATGAAGTAAATGTTAGGTATTGCAATGGTGCAAGCTCTAAATATTTGCTTAGATAAAAATGTTTTGCCCCTGGCGGATGTTTTCCGCTGGGGAGCTTTTAAGAATCGGAGGCACGTCATGGATAAAAACGCAATGTTAATTAAAAAAGCAATCAAAAAATATAACCTTCCTGAGAATGTAGAATATAAAACTTTTGATCAATGGCGTGCCTCTGGTATGTATGTTAAAAAGGGGCAAAAGGCAGCTTTTAAAGTAAAGCTTTGGAGCGGTCTTAATGCTAAAAAGGATTTTTACTTTTTTAGCGAAGACCAGGTGGAATATAAAGAGCATATAGCAAAAAGACATGAAGCAGAACTTGAAGCCTTAGAGATTGAGGAGCAAAACAAGTATAGCCAGAAGCTCAAAAAAGAAATCAGACGCTTTACACGTAGCAAGGCGGTTAATCCTGGTACTGCTGCAAGCGACATTGTAGATTTTAATGAATTTAAAAAACAGAACTTCGGTTCAATAATGTTTTCTAAAAATTCAAAGTACTACATAGAGGACCTGTATTTGGAACTAGCAAATATATGGCCTGATGTTTTCAAAGGTGATGAAATCAATGAAGCTGATATGTTAATTGAGATATGCGACTCAATTAATAATATAAAAGCCATAGAGCCAGAATGTAAAAGTAATTCTAACTATTCAGGATGGTTTGAGGATGGCGGAGAACTAGCATTTATTTAGGAGGTAGAAAAATGGGATATTTTAGAACTTTTAAGGAAGCAGATATCAGGGATGCTGATGTAAAAATGAATAATGTTTTAATGTTCCGCAAAGATGTTGTTGAAATGTTGCAGGATGTTATAAATGTTATTAGGACTCTTGATGGCAAGGTGTACAATGTCCGCATCAAAAAGGCTATTGAAAATGTTTTTGAAGGCTCTAGTCTTAGATGCTACGTGTCAAGCTCTTACAAAAAGGATTATGTGGAAATATATAGTGCTGGCACTTATGGCAATTACAATAGATGTGGCTTTAGTATTGAAACCTATGTGCCTGAAGGCGGTACTGCCCCACGTTTTGATGCTGCTGCAACCATTGAAAATGTAAAGGCGAAAATAAACGAGCTTGAAACTAATACTAAAAAATGTTTAGATGCCAGGGCTGAAATATCTGGAATGTATGAGGAACTAAACACAATGTTTTCAAGGATTGCAGAAATCCAAGCAAAAGGTGATTACACTTTTCAAGAGTTCTATAAACTCAATTTTTATATCAGATAATGGACTGGCGGCAATGTCCGCCAGGATGTTTTAATAAATGGAGGTATGTAAAATGAATAATCCTAGATATGCAAGTTGTAACTATAAACGTTTAATCGAATATGTAAAGGTGGCTGATGCAAACGGAGGCTATGTAAAATTTAAGTCTGAAGGCTATATGGATTTTGTTATTGAAAATGTAGGCTATAATGATTATGCAGGACATCCAGTTTATTCAATGGCTCATTACTATGTACAGAATTGTGACTTAATGAGGGACCCGGAAATGACTTTTGCAGTTGATACTATGAACGAAGCCATAATCCCACAAACTTATCAACTGGATGGAATGGGAATATACCAGGAAGTATTTAAAGTTAAAGATGGTAAAACATATTACAATGTTCGCCTTATTTCTGAGCTTGACGACTTTTTAAGGCAATGGATTAAAAATATAATCAGTCAGGGTTTTAATGCGTCTACCGCTGCAATTCGTTAGCTTTATATGTTAAAATGTATTTCATGTCAAACCATGCTGGTGATGTCGCCGTGATGGTTATGTTAGGAGGTTTACAAATGGCACTATCTGAGGAAGAAAAAATCAAACGTCGTAGAGAATCCCAGAAGAGATATAGAGAACGTAACAAAGAAAAGATTGCGGAACGCAAAAAGGCATACAATGCAATGTATTATCAGGAACACAAAGAGGAACTTGATAAAAAGCATAATGAGCAACGCAAGGGAAATGTTAAACGTAAAGAGTATATGCGTGAGTATATGAGGGAGTACATGAGGAAGCGCAGAAAACACATAGCAGAGTCTTAAAGGCTCTGCTTTTTTAATGTCCTCTCCCACGGAGTAAAATTAATGTTTGCAGGATTATATTTCACGTTTTCTAATAATGTGAGTATGTAAATGTACTCCCACGGAGACTTTATCAATGTTTGCAGTATGTCAAAATATAGGGTTATTCTACAATGTTTTTCTCCTTCTTAAACTTGAGTGGCGGTATTACTAGCGTGTTACCTGGCTTGAATATCTCTTTAAAATTTTCTTTTGTGATGCCGTTAGCCTCTTTTATTGCATCCAGCTCTCTATTGTTCCGTGATATATGACCGTATACTTTTCTTGCTATAGATAGTCCAGTATCACCTTTTTGAATTACATATGTTTCACTCATCTTCTTTCTCCCACATTTCTCCAACTATGTCCAGACTTATCTCTGGTCCACATATACCATCGCCTGTGCTTGATAATGCAATTGTTGGATTAGGCATATATCTACCATTAACTATTAAAGAAATTTTCCTAGGTCTTTTTGATATTCCGCCTAATTCATGTTCTTGTAATAGCTTTATCAAATCAGTTGTTGTCATTTTCTACTCTCCTATATTTCTTTTAGTAAAATACGTTATCAAGTTATTAACACAATCTCGGTCTTCTGTTCGTAATGAATTTAAAATGCAATAAGTCTCTGCACAACATTCATCACAAAGATACACTTTACTTAGATATTCATTACATAATATTTCCATTGTTGAACGTTCTATTACATCTGCGGTAGGTAGAGAGTCAATAACTCTTTGAGTATCAAATATAGTTCCGCCTCTTAAACACATCATGTCTATTTGAAATTTTCTACCTAAATATTTTTTATTTACATACTCTTCCATAGCTTTCCTTTACTATTCCAATAGTGAACCATTTATTATTATATGCTCCTGTTCTCTCCGATCTACAAAATGTATCTCTGGCGTTCCGTGCCAGTCTTCTATGGTTATTTTTTCTGTTATCTTTTCCTCGCCACCGAGAGAAATCATTATTGGCTCTGCCATATCATAATTAAGCAATTCAATTATCATTTCTTTTACTGTCATAGCTTTACTCCTTTAACTAAATTTTTATTTTCTCATATAATTTCCTTGCAATATTTTGTGAGATATTCATCAATTATTTGACTTTCATACTTCATAGTTGCATTTTCTCCACTTTATAAATTCTTTATATGCTGCTGCACCGAAATGATCAGCTTCAGCTTCGTTAATTTCCTTCCCTAGAGCTGTTTGTATGTGATGACAAAATTCATGGCCAATGGTTTCTAACTGGTCTTTTTCATCCATGTTGCCAGGAATGTATATTGTGTAGTTTCGTGCGTCATATACGCCAAATGATTTTGTTCCATCGGGAGCCTCTAAAGCGTCATAGCCTTCGGCTATTACTAATTGTAATTGGCCAGTTTTGCAGCTTTCGATTGATTCGCTATATAAGACGTTTAGCCAGTAGAAAAATTCGTTTGCTTGTTTGAATTCTCCAATATGCTCTGGTACATCATAGGATTTTATAACCTTTAAAATGTTTAGCACGTAGTAGTTTTTGCCTAGTTTAGCACCCCATTCATTTTTACCTTGGCCAATAGAACAATTTGCAATGATAATAGCTACCCTAGAGTTTAGTTTGTATCCATTGATTAACATTATTGGCTTTGGTGTGAATCGTGTTTGGTTGCTATCTGTTCTTATCAGTCCAGCATTAACTAGCCTTGTGGTGTAGAAGGGTGTTACATCTCGGTATTCTTCCTTTTTCTTGCCCTTAACTATCATTGAGAACCATGGCTCTGAAATTGTTAGCTTTAACATTGAGTACCTCCCTCGTATGGTTTTGGTGATGGCATCCAGGCTATCAACTTTATATCTTTAGAAATAGCATCTAATTCAAATTGTTTAGACGGTGATGGCTTCCCATTTTGAAGTCGTATATAATCTGTAAACCTTGTGCCATCAGGGGACTCAAATGTTACATAAACACTATCTGATATGGTTGTTTTGAACTGTTTTGTACCTATCCATTCATGTTCCTCGGGTAATCTCTCACTAACAGGAATCCATCTTTGTGTAGGCGTTGCAGGTGACATATTCTTAATCACGTTGTATATAGCCTTTTCACTTTGTAATAAATAACTTTCATTTTTAATACATAATTCTTTGATTATTGCAGCTAAGGTTGCCTGTCTATTTATGCAATCATCAGAAACAGACTTGATAGCCATATCTAAGGCCTCTTTTTCTTTTATTGCTTGTGTTACCAAATCCTTAATCATTTCAAATCCCCCTTATAAAAGCTTAAATGAGTGAGTGCATCCTTTGTAGCACATTCGTAACCATATTTATCTTCTTTTGCAATATCTTTAATTTCATAGCTCAAGTGTCTTTCTAAATCTTCAATCAAATCATCAATTGGCAAATACGTTTTATTATTGATTTTAACTTGTATTAAATCTTTAATCATTTTAAATCCCCCTTACCACATATCTATCATAAGTTCGATAAATTCCTTTAGTGCCGTTGGTATGTATAAAATAAATTTAATTATTACTATAATTATAAACACTATCCACAATAATGGTGATGCAACAAAAAATGCTCCTGCGCCATCAATATCAAAGACAATTAAAACTATCGCTCCTATAATACCTATGAGTAAGCCGATCAATAAATATGCTGAAATCAAATATAAAATTAATTCGCTCATTTACTCCCTCGCTTTCTGCTATGTTCAAAGCCTCGCTTTCCTTCATACTCTGTTTATTCTGATTTCTTGATAAACCTTTGGTGTGCTTTTCTCAGCATATCAGGTGTGTAACCATCCCCGAACTTTTTGGCAGCCTCTGCCCATGTCATGCCGTCAATGTATCTGAAGCGCAACAATGAACGCATGAAAGAATCATCCACGCTATATATTTCAATTTCTATCTGGTGTCTGATATCCCCCAATGACTTTAGCGACTGCTGCAACTTTGAAATGTCAACTGTAGAATGTGTTGTGCTTTCCAGTCTCTTTTCCAAATCTGCTATTTCAATCTTGATAAATGTGTACTGCTCTAGTAACTCTTTATTCAATGTCCGCTTCTCCCTTTTTCAGTTTATTCTCCCCTGTTTTGTCTTTGCTGCTCTACCATGGCGGCTAAAATGTATTTCTTTAGCAGAATTTTATTTACTGGCACGAATGAATTTGATTGTAATAGATCCTCATATACTTTCATTGTGTTTTCTATTGCCAGCCTTTCACTGTCTGTCTTAAAATCTACTACTGTTTGATACTTATACGTTCCTTCTGTTACCCTGGTCTTGTGTCTCATGCTTTGCCTCGCTTCTTGTAAAATCAATGTTGCTTTTTATGTTTATAGTGTTTGATATTATATATCCATCCATGGATATTGCCGCCTCTTTTGCCTCGGCTTCATCCAGGTAAAAGAAATAAAACTTTTGGTCGCTGCCTAAGATAATTGTCAAATAACCTTCCTGAATGTCTGCTAATATCCTTGGTATGCTTGGTGTCTCGCCTAAAAAGTAGTAAAGGTATGTGATTAATAAATATTGCTCTTTAAATGTTTTTCCTAGTCTCTTTTGCTTTTCAGCAAATATCTTTTGTAATGTCATAATAAGCCTATTTTCTTTCTGTATTCTTTATCTGCACGCTCTATTATTGGTTTCTTGTAATCGTCATACTTTATGCCATACAGATTAAACCACTCTTGTTCTTCCTCGTAGTACACATGAATATAATTTGTTTCAGGATTGTTATAGTCCTTGATTTCAAATACTGTATCTGGATTGTTCCATGTTTCTAAAGCTTGTTTTGATGCCTCCTCATAAGTACCATGTGCTGTTATAGGCCATCCAGTATTATCTACAGCCACCTTTCCGCACTTAGGGCATATATAAGCCATCATGTAGCGTCTTGGTTTGCTTGCATCCCATTGTACGCATTTACTCTTTTCTAACCATGGGATTGTGTTGCAACACTTTTTAGGTTTGACTGCTGCAATTGTTTCACTAACAGATTCTTCGGTTTTAGTAACAATTTCTTCTGTTTTGGTAACAGATTCATTGGTTTTGATAACAGGCTCTGCTATTTTTGGCTCTTTATCCTGCTGCATATAATCAAAGATACTTATTTGACCTTCACAGGTATAAAAATCAAAATTTTTCATGCTATTTCCTCTAATTTTCAAAAAATCTCTCGCACGGAGTAAAATTAACGTTTTTTAACCTTTATTACACGATATTTTTTGTTTTGTTACTTTAAATCATCTCCTACGGAGACGAAATCAGTGTTTGCAAGGTGTGATTTTCAATATTTAATTCACATTTATGTGCTTTTAGAGTATTTAAGTGTACTCTTACGGAGACTTTTTGCGGACTTTAGGGATTACCACCCACACCTGCAATCTAAATTAACTATTTTTCCCTCTGGGTCGTTGATGAAAGCCCAGTGAGTAACATCAGGTTGTCCTACACCATTTGCGTACCATTTACCACCCTCATATACGCCAATTGCTATAGGGTCTTGCTCGTCACCATCCCAACACAAAAGGGTATCTGATACATGGTATATAGCACCGTCCTCATCTTTTTCTTCGTGCATATCTGGCAATTTGTCTTTGACGCTTATCCATTCAATCATTTTTTCCTCCTACTGCTGCAAATAGTCAAAAATACTATATTGTGCTATCTCAGCATCTAATCTTTTCTTTGAAAGCTTGTAATAATGTGGGTCTAATTCAAAGCCTACATACTTATGTCTTGCATTGTGGCACGCTATTAATGAACTTGCGCTGCCTACATGGGTATCAAGGATAATATCTCCCTGTTTTGCGTATGTTTTTAATATCCATGAGTATAGGGCTACTGGCTTTTGCGTTGGATGGATTCTAAACTCTTTTTCTTTCATGTTCTCTTGCAACATTCCAGACCATCTATACTCGAATAACCTTACTGCAGTATTAAAGCTAGTCCATGCAAGCTCACAATCTGCAAAATCCGTATTGCCGTTTTTCTTATTCCAGACAATCCAGCAATGGCTGTCATAAGGGATAAGGCTTATAAAGTGGTTAGCTCCCCATATTATTTGATTCTTGCTTACTCTAAACAGTTCTTTGAAATATTCTGGCTCGGGCGGTTTTAAATCATTTCCTGCAAAGCTTTTATAGTCTTTACTTACTGCCAGCTTTCCTCTTGTCTTATTCTTGCTCCCTCCCTCTTTGATGCCGTAGGGTGGATCTACTATGGCAAGGTCGAAAAACTTATCAGGAAATTGTTTCATGCCCTCGATGCAATCCATGTTGTAATATCCAAAATCCATTACACATTTGCTCCTCTAAAAATCACTAACATACTTGGAAATGGTGCACTATTTTTACCATCACCAAATTTCAATCTGCCTTTTACGAATCTTATTTCTGTTCTACCGTAGATATAGTTATGAAAATACTTTGTGTCTGTTCTACTGGGTAAAAGCATTACTACAAGGGTGTTATCCTGCCTTGTCTCATAAAAGGCTTTAGCAACCCACTTATTAATTTCACTATAGGGTGGGTTGCAGAATACCCGACACCCCCCCAATTCTGGGAAAGTCCGTCCTCTTTAGCTGTAAAATACTTGTCGCATTTATGATTGTTTTCATTGGCGGCAACGTCTAAATCAAAATGAAATTCTTTATCCAGTTCCTCATAAAAATCTTGTGGTGTAGTCCAGTCATCAGATTTATGGCTGAATAGTGTCTCTATGTTATGCATTGTCTTAACCTCTATTTATTCTTTGGAGCTTGGTGTAATTGGCGACCGCTGTAAACATCCACCCATTCACCGCTAACAAGCTCCATTGTTTCAAGTTCGGCAGCCCAACGAAATGAATAGTCTGCAATTTCAAACTCGCTTTTAATCTTGTGATTGCATCTGTCAATTACTGTCTGTGCAGACATATAGTTATTTCTTGCCGCCTCTCTGGCTGATTTATATATTTCTATTTCATTTAGGTTCTTATCAATCTTAAATACTGCTGTACCATTTGATTTATGCCCTGTTCTTTTGCCTAATTCATGTCTTGTGATGTAGCCTAAGTTTTCTAAGTGATTATCAGATTTTTCACCATTCTTGTGGTATAAAACCATTCCTGGCGGTGGTGGATCCATCCACGTTATTTGCATCAGCTTACTTACTGTATATTCTTTACGTCTTCCAGCTATTGTTAGGTGTACTATTTTAGGTTTGCTTTTGCCTGTTGCTTTTGTTTGTGGCTTTATGTCTGTTACTTTGCCGCTTTTAAATCTTTTTCTCACATCGCCTTCACGGCTTATGAGATATATTCCATCTGTACCAGGAATAGCTCGCCATAAGTTTGAAGCTTCGTCCTGTGGATAATATGCTTTTGTCTTTTTTGCCATTTGTAACCTCTATATCATTTGTCTAAATATCGCTTCTAGTACTGCCACAACAATGCTGTTGCCAGCTTGTTTGTAAAGTTGCGTGTTTGTGTTTACCTCGGCTGCTGCTTCAAAATCGCAATCGTCAAAATCCATCAGCCTAAAGTATTCTCTTGGAGTTAGTTTACGGATTCGGTATCTGGATTCTAGTCTACAGATATCTCCTTCACACTGAAGTGTTGGACATACATTTCCGCCTTCCACTACTCTTCCTCTCCTTGTCGTTGATTCTGGATAACTTAAGTTAGCTACTCCGCCTGGTTCTAGTTCTATGTAGCCTTTCTTTGTCGCTTGTCTAATCTTTATAGTCTCCATTACTAAATTATCCTTTTGAACATTTGTTAAACAGCCGCATATGCCATCTTCTTTTGGCTCTAATTTCTGTTCAGTAGGCAGCCCTGATATTCTCGATTTTGGATTATCAGGATTTCTACCAACCATCCTAACTATCTGTTTATTTACTTTTCCTTTTACCATTATTTGATTTTCTCAATCACTCCGTTACTATCATGATTTGCTAATCCTTTGTAGTCCCTGGCATAAAGAGTCGTCGCAACACCTGTTTTCTTCTTTAATGTTGTTCCTTTGTCTCTCAGAATTACAGTTTCTTTATCTGGCAAAGAATAATCTTTTATTAGATTAGCTATAAGTTGATTAGTTTTTTCTGTATTTATGTAATACTTTTCATCCACTTCATCTTCCAGATAGTCCTTCATGGTCTTTTTAAGTTTAAACGGCTTTGGGAAGTCATATTTCGCATTCTGCTGCAATATGCTAATCATAAAGGTTCTATTTCTACTTTGGGCTACTCCATAATTTTTTGCGTTTAAGTCCTGACTAAAATTTGTATAGCCTAGGCTTTCCAAACTGCTGCACCACTTGTCAAAATCTGGTTTATTCTCTTTGCTATGCACCTGCGTTACATTTTCCATCAGGAGCACTTCCGGAAGCTCGTTACACTCATATAAAAGTCTTTCAACTTCCCACAGTAGCCCTGACCTTGTGCCGCAGCCTTTTGACATTCCTTTTTGCTTGCCAGCCACGGATAAATCCTGGCAGGGAAAACTATATGTGAGGATGTAGCAGTACTTGTCTGTGTCTATAATTTGTAAATCTTTTCCATGGATATTGGTTATAGACCCTACGTTGTGGGTTGATAAAAAATCGTTATAGACTTTTCTATGCCACTTCTCACCCTTTGATTTTATCTTGGTGTGTGATAATGGCTTTTTGCCGTCTACTGATATTCCAAAGTTTAATAGTTTTTCTATAAGTTCTTTATCTGTGTAGGGTTTTGAATAATCTGTCTTGTCAGCTTTCATGTGAATTTTATGATAACTGGCTGTTGCGTGGACTTCCCACTCAGATAGTTTGTAATGTTCAAAGTCTGCACCTAGTCTTTCTAGTGCTTTTGCTTGTGCGCCTATGCCGCCAAATAACTCTATAAGCCTTATAGGTTTTGTTATTTTATATGGCGATTTTCCTATGTCAAATAATGACATTTGCCCTTCGCATTGAGTCATTAGACCTCCCTTCTGCCCTGCACTTGGCAGGGCTTTTGTTTTATATCATGGCTTTTACGTGGTATAAAAACCAAAAAGGAGCTTATTACACGGCTATCGCCGTGAGATTAAAGATTGTCCGCACTAACGTGCAGATAGAAAGCAGGGCGGACTCCATAACTGTAGCTGGCGTTGTAGGTGTTGCAATAGCCGCTGCCGGCCACACGCGCAAAGTTCGTCGAGGTCGCCACATCACGAAGCCAATACCATGTACTTTCGCCATCTTCATCAAGAGCGATTCTATCTCGCCAGTCCTTTAATGAGCATATTTCTTTTACTGTAGGCAGCGTGAGATAATCTCCGTTTTCGTCCTTTTCCATCTTTTCTTTCATGCTATCTTTAAACCATCTGATTAATTCCTCGTTTAAGTACTTTCGCATATCAGATTCTTCAAAGCCGCCTTCTGTAGTGCCGTTTTCGTTCATAAACATTTCTGGCCCCAAGCAATCGTAAAGCATATATTTGATAGCCGTGTCCGTTTTGCCTATCTTGATTGCCTTTACCTTTTGTCCGTTATTTAATTTAAACTTTAAAAACTTCTTTCCCTGTTTCATTGCATTCTCCTTATTTGTATTTATTTACAATCATGCTTACTTGGGGTTGAGTGATTCCTAATTCTCTTGCTACTGATACCTGACTTCTGCCTTGCGCAATAAGTGCCATTACCTTGTCTTCATCAACCTTCTTCTTTTTTGGTTCTATCTTAGACTCAGTATTTGGTTCATTTGGAGATTCTTTTTTCTCAGCTAATTTGCTTTCAAGTTGCTTTTTAGCTTCTGGATTTTCTTTAGGTTGCTTGTTCCCAGCATTTTCTAACTTGCCTGTAACTTGCTCACCTTGTTCAATTTCATGAAAGCAGGGAGAATCTGTATCATTCATTCCTACTACATTAGATGCCATGAAATTTACAACCCTGCTGCAATCTTCACACAACTCTTTAGGCGAGTAACCTTCTTTTTTCAACTGTCCGTCAGTGTCTATGATATAGTCACTGAGTCTGTGTACATTGCCTTCGATTTTCTTTTCGCATCTATCGCAATAAAATATTAGTTTTCTCATTATTCCTCCCTCGATACTTTAAAGCCTTTAATATAGCCTTCTCTAAATCCAACCTCTCGTCCGTCGTCATGCCCCATGGCATAGCCGATGAGGTAGCCAACGATTAGGCTTATTGTGGCTATGACTATTATGTGTAGTGTATGCATCTTATTTCTCCCTTAGTTTTGATAGCTTAAATAATTCTTTTCTATAGGCATTCCAGCCCTCAACCATCCATGCGTAGTCATTGTCTGAGACATTGGGTACTAATTTTGAGGGTAGCTCTATAGGATTAGCTTTGATTGTTACGGCTGTATCTTCTACTTGTCCTCGCATTATTGCTGGACCATCAATTTCTAAATGCTCAAAATTATCTGGCACTTGAAATACACATACCAGCTCCTTCATAATTCCACCGCATTTATGATGTCCTTTATCATCATTAATCCTGAGTCGTGATTGATGTTTACAACCACGTTACTTCTGCCTGAATCATATTCCAGCACTGCCAATTCTTGATGCTGTCCATCATTTGTGATTCTTATGTTCGATAAATCCATTTGGCTTGCTGTCTGCTGCAATGCGCATTTTAACAACTCAGCTATTAAAATCTTATTTTCCATGCCTTTTGTTTCCCTTTCTAAATAAATCTAAACCCAGGCTCATTAGATGATTGCTTTTGTACTCTGTCGTACTCATCCAGGTAATTAATCCCGAATATGCTTTGAAAATCTAAGTCCGTGTATACTTCCTCAAATCTCAGCTGTCCTTTTTTCTGTAAAGCTTTATCCACGTCATTATTTAAGTGAACCGCCTCTAGTCCTGCCGTGTGATGATACGTGCAAAGGTTTACTTTTAATCCGTATTTTTCAGCCAGCTTTCTATTAGCTGTTCCATGGAATACATGGTGTTCCTCGGTGTACTTATCCGAATAATCACCGTGAAGGTAGGCGCACAAATAACAATAGCTATCCTCTCTGGGCTGCATAATAGACTTTATGTGTCTATTTCCTCTTTATCTTTGGTTTCGACGACTAACTTAATGTCGCCATTTGCCTTTCGTACTGCCTCAAACTTGAAACGTTTATCAGGTATCTTTATAGTCAGCTTCGCAATTTTGCCACTTGCTAGATGCTCTGCTGCAAACTTAAAGATATCTTGCACTTCTTGATGATTCTCAATAAAAGTACTTTCAACATTCTGCTTGAATGTCTCCGTGATTTGATGCTCAGCATTTACCCTTAATGCTTCGTCGCATTCACAATTTGCTGTGGCTGCCCTGTCATAAACTTCTTGATTATTGCAATCATCAGCAACCTCAATCAACCTGGTTTGACCGCAATAAATACATGCTCCTGTTACTTGTTTCATTTACCTTTTCTCCTTTCGTGTGTATTCTTGGTATAAGTTAAGTTCCACCGCTAAATCCTTGGCGCACTTTTCTAAGTTGAATAATTCCATGGTGCTGTAGTCTTTTAGTGGCTTATCTAAACTCCTGAAAATATTGATTAGCTTTGTTGCTTTAATTTGGTGGCGTATTCTTTCCTCTTTTGGATTCTCTGCTGTTCCCTTACTATCGCTGGTATGTCCTTCATGTTTATTAGGTTGTGGACTATCTGCTTTAGATTCTGGGATTGTCTTTTCTTCTCCATTATTTTCTTTATCATTGACTATCTTCTCTGCCTCCTGCATCATCCAGTTGTAGTAGGAATGTGGCTCTATGCTATTCACAAATGTGATGTCATTATTTCTTAGTGCCAGTAACAGCTTTTGCCATTCTTCCTTGTTGGCTATCTCGTTGCCTCTTGAGTTTACCCATTTATCAGCTTCCCATCTTTCAATCCAGCCTTGATTTATAGCCTTGATGATATGGTCTGAATCAGTGTAAACATTTATCTTGCACTTTTTAGTTATGCGATTTAGTGCGCTGGTTAGTGTGATTAGTTCTGCTGCATTCTGAGTAGTAGGCTTTATCAGTTTCCTTTCGCCTGTTAAGGTTTTAGGTTCACCTTTTTTAATAGTCTCCAAAATATATACATACGCACCTTTATCAGCTTTCAGACTCTTGATGCTCTGATAGGTGTATATATTTATCTCATCCATTTGGTGGACCCCCTTCTAAATCTAGTTTTATTAGTGAGTAGGAAAAGTACTCATAGCCAGTTAATTCACTTATTCCTTCATGCACTGAGTCTTTATCAAGGTAATAGCCTTTTCTTTCTGTTGGATTCTTTCTCCACTGCCTTGCAGAAACAACTTTCTTTTTTATCTTCGGTTTTCTTAAATTACGTGATGGGTAATATGCTTTACCCACCTTTTCGCCCTGGGCTAGTAATGTGCTTTCGGTTTTCTCGGAATATTTAATAAAATACTCGGCAATCTTTGAATACTGACCATCGGAATATAGAGGCTTAACATTGATGCCCCCATTAGTCCAGAACTTTCGTATCAGTTCCAAATCGCATTTGGGTATTAGCATGTGTATGTGTCTAGATCCTTTGGGTCCTATTTCTTTGGTGTATATATACTTAAATTCTTTACCGTCTTTTTTGAATGCATTGCGCATCTTGCGGCAGAACTTTTCTACTTCCTTTTGCATCTGCTCATTGGTGATGTTGTTATTTCTGAAATAGTCCAGCGTCAGCAAGTAGTCACCATCTTTAAAATTTTCATTCATGAGCCGCCTAAGTTTTTTTATTCTTTGCCTGGTATTATATTTTTTAGTTGCTTCTGAGCTTGGCTTTACCTTCGGTTCTCTTCTTTCTGACTCTCTTTTTACTCTATAAGTGAAATAACATTCTCTCTCTAGTACTTTTCCTGCCTCACACTCTTCTAAGATGTAAGGCATAACATTATCTCCATTTATATTTGGTCGTGTCGTAAAGATATAAGGTTAAGCAAGTGTGCTAGGGGCTACCTAAAAGCCCCATTTTTCTTGACTTTTTCGGATAAATCTATTACTATAAACATAGGGTTTAACTTATCCTTTATTAAGTTATTTGGTCGTTCACCTCTGAGTTATCTCAGGGGTGTTTTTTTATGCTTGTAATAATCAACCTCTTGTCCTCTCCTTCTCATAACCTGGTCTTCGTAAGCTTCATTTCTTTTGGTGGAACAGATATTGTCCACCTCTCTTACAATGTCCCTGGGAAATAATCCTAGGTTTGGGTTATCCTCGTCCTCTCCATCATCTGCGCAATATCCGAATAGTTTTTCCATAAAGCTTTCATTTAATTTCATAAAGGTGGAAACGTTTAGAGCAACCAGATACAGATTGTGGGCTGCACCATAATTTCTTTTGTTGTATGCGTTTAGGAAATCCTCGGCATACTTTTCTAATTTCTTTTGTACTTGTTCTTCAGTTAGCATGATTCCCTCCCTAGTAGCTGAAATAATGCCCCCCCACTTTATAGGCTGGTGTTGTTCCGTTATAGCCTTCAGCGGAAAAGAACAATATATTTGCATCCAACGTCTCACCATCAATGAAAATCCTACGAACCGCCTCGAATGACTCATCGCTTATGTGATACTGAGCTTCTTCGATTCTCCCGTTTGAATATGTGATGAACTGATTCAGCATTTCAATGTTTTCTGTAATTGTGTTTGGGAATTTACCTGAGTTGTATACTCTGTTATAAAGAACCTGCGCTACATACATTTTCCCTAATAGATCTTGATTGCCAGCTTCGGCTTCAACCATAGCGGCTGCATATTCGCACTCACCTAAAAAGTCTTCCTCTGCTATGTCCTCTGGTGTCATAGGTGTTGCTATTGGCATTACCTCTGAATTGTCAAAGGTAATTTCCGTTTCTGTTTCTGTTGTCGCATGGGTATATGCAACCTTTAGCTTCGGTGTAACCTCTGCTGGCTTTTGATTTGATATTGCAACCATAGATACTGCTGCAATCCCTAAGATACCTATATAAGGCAATGCCTTACTTATACCTAAGTGCCTTTTGCCTATAGGTAAGAAAATCGAGTACTTTTCCATCCCCCATTGTCTCCCTTTCAATTTTTTCAGGCATTCCCTCAAAGTACCATTCGTCAAAGTCTCTGCTGTAGACTCTGTGAATGCCAACATCTCTGTGGGATTTTCCGCCTGCTGCCTCAAACCTTTGTACATACTTGTAAGCTGTGCTTCTGGAAACTCGATAATCGTGCATTATGTCCTTAATGGACAATGTGATTGGTCTGTTTGCCATATTGCTACCTCGCTTTATTCTTTTTTCCCATATCCCTTAAAGATGTATTCAATAGGATATTCAGGAAATAGTTTTTTTACCTCTAATACTTCGTCCCATTTAAACTGTGATGTCTTGCTAATAGTCTTGTTCCAACCAGTCTTGCCACTAATTCCTAAGTATCTTGCAAGGTCTGCGCTAGTCCAGCCTTTCATAGCGAGTAGTTTTTCAAGGTTCGTCATTTCTTTTTCTGCAATCATTTCACCTTTTGCCATTTTCTTATCACCTCCTTGTTGGTTAATGTTTTAAATAAATATATGTCAATATATTTATTTTCTTGATAGACGTAGTGTATCAAGAAAATAAATATATGTCAATATATTTATTTTCTTGATAGACGTAGTGTATCAAGAAACTTACCTAGCTAGGTAATTTTGATTTGACTATATACCTTCCTAGGTTCACTGTCAATGTATTTTTTACATTTTATGGTATTTTTTTCTCTTTTAAGGTATAGTGTTTATGGAAGGAGGTTAATTTTATGAATTTTTTAGATAAATTGGATTTACTTTGTTTTCAGCAGAAATTAAGTAAGCGACAGTTTTCTGTTAAGTCAGGGATT